>JAEEGI010000489.1_pt1 | contig 121455 bp, 103 predicted proteins | sample 8958751 | NCBI WGS metagenome assembly JAEEGI01 (sample SAMN16246545, study PRJNA631951) | gut metagenome | biome: gut microbiome; feature: rumen; material: KS-attached | host: Bos | place: Iran: Karaj | collected 2018-10
AACTTACAGTCAATGAATCCGTGTTCCTTATCACCAATCGTGACACCAGTGACAAGATCGAGATCGGTACCGGTGACGACGATATTAGTCTGGCCGGCTACCGCCTCATTCTTGTCAACAGCGGTGGCCACAGGCTTGACAACAGCGATTTCGGAGCTGTAGGCCTGCTTCCCGGAAGCGAGAGTTACGGTGAGACCGCCATCCTTGGCACCAGCAGGGACAGTGGCGACGATGTTTTTACCATCGAGATACCACTGGGCCTCGGCACCAGTGAACTCAACCTTCGTGACAAGGTCAAGATCGGAACCGGTAATCGACACGTCTGAGCCAGCCTTGTAGCGCTCGTCCTCAGCGAGAGAGGCGACCTCAAGATCGGTCACATTCAAAGAGATGATCGCCCCGGCTTGGAACTCCTTACCCGCGAACGAGGTGAGGACTATCTGACCGTCGCTAGCGGAAGGCGGAAGATTGAAACTGATTGAATTACCATCCTCGGCGAGCTTGAATTCAACATCAGCGGCGCCTGTCAGGTTGATTTTCTCAATCATATCAAGATGGGATCCGGAGACGGTGATGACATCACCACTCTTGTATGTGGTGGTGTCAGCAACAGCGACGGTAGGATCTCCGACCACAAGCTCGGTACCAGAATAAATCTGGTTCGGAATAGTGTTCTGATCCTCAATCTCGTTGACATCACCGACAATGACATAACCGGAAACCGCATTGGCGGGAACCTTGAAGGAAAGCTCACTGCCAGACTGGCTGTTGAACTCAGTGACATAGACACCACCTCCGAGGATAACTTCCCTGACATTGTTCAGATATTCACCCTTGATGGTTACAACGTCTCCGGACAAGACTGTAGCCGGAGCGAAAGAGCTGAAAACAATCGGCTCGGTGTACTCCAGGTCAAATCTGGTGGAAGCGGTAAGACCATCACTTGTGACAACAGTGACAGGGCCTACAGCGGCATCCATCGGGACAGTGAGACGAATCTCACTACGCTCACCAGCAGCGACCTTCTCTATGGAAGTGACTGTCGCTCCGCCCGCAAAGCGGACCTCCGTCACTTTGTCGAGGTTGGCACCGATGACACGAAGCTGAGCACCCCTCATCACGGGGTTCGGAGCGATCGCGGCAAGGGCGAGCTTACCGGCATACTGGTCAGTGTCCAGTTCTTCCTGCTGGCAAGCGGTCAAGCCTGACATCGCGACAATAAGAGTCGCGAGAATGGAATATTTAAATATATTCTTCATATTCAATTCCTCCTATTATTTGTAAGGGACAGCGCGGATGTTGTCGATCTTGATGACCGGCTGGCACTCGGTTCCAGTCACGCCGCCACTCCATACGAAGATGGTGAGGGAAGAGAAGGAAGCGGGAGTAATCTCCACCGTGTTAGCCGTACCGTCAGACTTGTAGGCGAAATCAGTGTAAGGAATGGTGACTGTCACCCACTTGTCGCCAGTGTCGAAAGAACCTGTTGACTTCCAAGGAATATAGAGCGCTCTAGGAGCCTGAGGCACACCGTCGCCGCTGATAAACTTGTTGTTAGCTCCAGCTGTGACATTGCCATCTTTATCAACCGCGCCTTCAGCGCCACCAGTGACGACATCGACGCCACCGATGATGATCTGCATCGCTCCAGCCTTCCAGGCGTTCGCACTGGGGATATAAAGCTCGAACTTGAGAGCCATATTCTTCCAGTTGGTGAAATCGACAAAGTCTGTAAGACGGGGGCTGTCAGCATAGGACACAGGATCGTCCCAATCACCGGGCCAGTACTCGAAGGAGAAGTTACCATCCTTCCATCCACCCTCAGCGTCCAGAGTGACATCAACGCCACCAAGACGGAGGAAGTTGCCGGAGAGGGCGGTCTCATCAGTCTCAACGACCTGCGCGTGCCAACCATGGTTGGTAGGGTGAGGATCGTTATCAAAGTTGAACAGCATTCCTCTGGAATCCTTGTACATGAATGTGGACTGGGCTGTTCCGGAAGAGGTTGTAACCTTGATCTTTCCAGGCTGGGCGCCCTCAGGGACAACCACATTGATTGACGAGCCGTCGCCAGCAGTGGCGGTCACGGGATCGACACCAGGGAACTCAACCTCGACAGGAGCGAAGAGGTAAGATCCGTTGATCGTGACAGTCTCTCCAGGCTGTGCCCACTCGAGTGACATAGTGGAGATCTTCGGGGCGGGAGGAAGGACCTTGAAATCGTAGGTAACTTGCTGGCCGTCCTTGGTGATCAGGTAGATTTTGTCGGTCTGCTCGACCGGCATAGTCTTGGGAATAGCGACGAGGAGGGTCTTTGCGGTCATATAGCTGGAGTTCAGTATAGCCGCTTGATCGTTGAAATAGATGTCGTGAACGCTGGTCAGGTTGTCACCGACGATGCACACTACCTCCTCCATATTGGCCTGGGTGATGACCACATCCTTGTCGGCATAGCGGATGAAATCCACCGTGGGGACTCCAGTGGTCTGGACAAAACGGTCCGGATAGTCGACGGAGTCGCAGGCCGCGAAGAGCAAAACGCCCAGGATCAAGCTTTTATATGTAGAATTAACTTTCATCTCGGGTTCAATTAAAAGTCATAAGAATAAGTCTCGCGGACATCGATGTGAACCGGTTCGGCAGTTGAGCCCACATTTGGATTCATAACCACATCTTCAGTCGGGAAAGGCATATAGAACATCGAAGGCTTGACATCCGTCAACTCCTGGTCAGCGTTGTAAGTGACGCCAGAGGCATCCCAGGCGCGGGCGCCGGGACCAACATAGTTCTCCTGCGCGTCAGTGACAAACTGCTTATATAGTCCGTCAAGGCCATTGTAGCCAGAGCGTTTCTGGGCAAGGAGGTCAGCGATACAAGCGTTAGCATCGTAGTATGAGCGACGAACATAATCGTACCAGCGGTCTCCCTCGAGAGCGAGCTCAAGGCGGCGCTCTTTCCAGATATCATCATAAGTGACACTGGTCAAAGGCTTCGCGTTAGCCCTCTCACGAATCTTGTTGACATACTCCAGTGCCGTGGCAGAGTCACCTGTAAGGAAAGCTGCCTCAGCGTAGACGAGGTAGATGTCACCCAAGCGAAGAATGTGAGTGGGAAGCTGGTTGTACATACCGAATGAAGGATAGCCGAAAGCGGCCACGTGGTCAGCCACGTCACCATAAATATGCTTGGCATAATTGGCTCCGGTCTGGCAACCGAAAGTCTTGTTAGAAGCATTGGTGTCGAAACCTCCAGGGCAATAACTGGGATCATAGAAGAAACGGTAGAAATCAAAACCGCCCTTGTCGGTCCAGAAATAGTCATAGAAGTCACCAAACATCATCATAGTGGCTTGACGACGGTCATCCACATCTTTCCTTTCCTCGGGATTCTCGATAGCGGAAACTCCGAAAGCGGACTGAAGATCGACGGTGGGGCCTTTCCAGTCACCCCAGAGGTTGCCGTTCTCATCGAAACCGACATTACCCACATCGCACTGGATTGAGTTCTGGGATGTCCAGTTCTCTTCCTTGCACTGCCAGTGCCAGGTGAAGAGGCACTCGCCAGTCTGCTGGAACTTGTCCGGAGTCATCCTGAAGATATCGGAATACTTGGGGGTAAGGCTACGTCCGGAGTTCTTGATCACATCCTCGGCATACCTCTTGGCGGCAGCCAGGTCATTCTGGTCAAGAGAACCATTGACTCCAGCTTTGGTCAGGTAAACCTTGGCGAGAAGAGCCTCGGCGGCATAGTAGTCGATCCTGTTGAGTTTGCCGATGTAAGGGTTTTTGGGAAGAAGCTCCATAGCTTTCTCAAGGGTCAGGATGACATATTCGTAAACATCGGCCTTCTGGACCTTGCTCACCTCGTTGTAGGTGGCTTCCTTGATGACCTCAGTGTTGTCGTGGATAATAGGAACGTCACCAAAGGTGCGGACCAAGAGGAAATAAGCCATTGCCTTCCAGGCGAGAGCCTCTCCGATGCAGCGATTCTTGGTGGCCTCGGAAGCAGTCCCGTCAGCGGCAAGGATATTATTTATCACCGTGTTGCACTGCGCGTTCACAGCCCAAAGGGAATATGACATATTCTTAAGATCCTGGTCTGTTCCGTTGACTGTGAGAGTGGTGTAGGCGTTCTGTCCCTGATAGACATTGCCGCACATAGTCTCAGATCCGTAGATGTAGAAACGGATGATATCGTACCAAGGTGAGTTGTAAAGGTAATTGATACCCTGCTCCACCTGAGCGTCGTTCTTGTAGAAATCGCCGGTTGTGAAGCTATCCTCAGAGGGACGGTCCAGGAACTTCTCGCAAGAGGAGGCGCCAAAAGCGATGACAATCGCCACAATTATGTATTTCAATGCGTTTTTCATTTTCTTGTCCTCCATTCTAGAAAGTGAGATTAAGACCGAAAGAGCAAGTCATAGGAGAAGGATAACGTCCGTTATCGACACCGAAAGTCAATCCGGAGGAATCCTGTGTCGAGGCACCGACCTCAGGATCGAATCCCCTGTACTTAGTGAATGTATAGAGGTTCTGGATGTTAGTGTAGAGCCTGATGTTATCGACCTTGATCTTGGTGAGAAGCTTCTTAGGGAAGGTGTATCCCAAAGTGATGTTCTTGATTCTCAAGTAGCTTCCGTCCTCAATGTAACGGGTGCTGAGACGGTCGTTGTCGTTAGGGTCCTGGATGGACGGACGAGGAGTCTTGGTCCCGGCGTTGGAGACTTTGACATTGGTGATATCGTCCTGCCACCAAGAACCGTCAGCATAGGTCTTCTGAGGATCTATCTGGACAAGCTTAGCCCTGTCAGCGATAGATGTGTGCTGGTTGGTCCAAGTGCTGTTCATATGCACGAGACCATTGTAACCCTGACCCATCATATTATAGTTGAGGACCTTGTTGCCATAGGAACCATTAATGAAGATAGAAAGGTCGAGATTCTTGTAACTGAAGGAGTTGGTCCATCCATAAGTGAACTTGGGAAGAGGAGAACCAATGTTGGTGCGATCAAGCTCGTTGATGACACCATCACCATTGACATCCTCAAACTTAAGGTCACCAACCCACACGGTGGTATAACGGTTGAATACTCCATCAGCAGGATATTTCTCAGCCTTTGGGGAGTTTTGGATGTCTTCCAAAGACTCGTAGACTCCCAGGACCTTATAGCCGTAGAAGTTATAGAGGGACTCCCCTATCTCGGTCACAGAGACCACATCGCTCCACTGACCATAGCCGACGAGGTTAGCGTTGGCGCTACCATCGAGCGCGACAAGTTTGTTGCGGTTGAAGGAAATCTGGAAGTTGCTGTTCCAGGAGAAATCCTTGGTCTGGATCGGATGGGTGTCAAGAGTGATCTCAAGACCCTTGTTCTCGATGGTACCGTAGTTACCCTTAGGCGCTGCCAGAGCGGAGGAACCGTTACCCTGAGTTCCCATATAGGAAGGAAGGGTCATTGACATAAGCATATCGGAGGATATCTTCCTATAAAGGTCGACTGTGAGGTTGATCCTGCTGTCGAGGAAACTGAGGTCGAAACCTAAGTTGGTCTGATGCTGCTTCTCCCAGTGAATACCGGTGTTGGAGATATTGGCCGGGCGCTGGCTGTCACCAAGGCCTGTAGGCATCTTGGACATACCTGACTCCCAGGCACCACCACCGATGTTGGCGTTACCTGTCTGTCCCCAACCGACACGGATCTTACCGCTGTTCAGGCCGATAGAGTTGGTGAAATCCTTCAAGAACTCCTCATTGGTGAACCTCCAGCTTCCAGCGAAGGAATGGAAAGGAGCCCAACGGTTATCTGGTCCGAAGTTCGAGGAACCGTCATAACGGAATGTATAAGTGAAGAGGTAGCGGTCGTCATAATTGTAAGTCTCACGGGTGAAAAACGACGCCATGGCCGCACTTCCGAAACCTGAATTGACGGTAGGGTTACCTGTAGCAAGTTTGATATTGTGAATATCATCTGAAGGAAGACCGGTGTTGTTGGCGCCGAGGTAGTTCCATCTGGACTCCCAAGCTTCCTGGCCGGCCATCGCAGTGACACTATGCTTGCCAAAGGTGTTGGAGTAGGTCAGATAGTTCTTGATTGACCAATAGGTACTTCCATTACGTTGTGAACCCATGCTGTTGTTACCCCTCTGCCAGCCTCCGAGATTAACCATCGGCTTGTAGAAGGTGGACTCGGAGTTACTCACATCGAAACCGACCTCGCTTCTGAGCGTGAAGTGCTTGATGGGGGTGAGGTCAGCATAGACATTACCCGTCAGTTTCTGACGCTTCAGGAGGTTCTCGTCCAACATCGCAAGGGCGACAGGGTTGGCGGAGGTGTAACCCTCACGGACAGTTGTCGAATAATTGCCGTCAAGATCATAGACAGGGATGTCAGGGATGGTGGATAATGAATAGAAAATCACACCCTCCTGACCATCGGCCAGCTTGATGTTGTCATTAGTGACAGCGTAAGTGGCATTAAGTCCGAGTTTGAACCACTCCTTGAGCTGGGCGTCGAGGTTAGAACGGAAAGAGATACGGTCAAAGTTGGATCCGATGATAGTTCCTTGCTGATCCATATAGGATCCAGACACGTAATACTGGACTTTCTCTGTACCACCCTGGGCGCTGATCTGGTGCTGATGCTGCAAAGCGGTGCGGAAGACCTCGTCCTGCCAATTGGTTCCCTTTCCGAGAATTGTCGGATCGGCATACCAAGCATTGTTGTCGACATAACCGAGATCAACCATATCGTTGTAATATTCAGCGAATTCCCTCAGGTTCATCATATCGATCCTGCTGTTCTGGCGGGATACGGCGAACATTCCGTCATAAGAGAATTTCGCGTCTCCGGCCTTACCGTGCTTGGTCGTGATGAGAACGACACCGTTAGCGCCCTGCGCTCCGTAGATAGCGGTCGCGGAAGCGTCCTTGAGGATTTCCATTGAGACGATATCGGCAGGGTTGATAGTGGCGAGCGGAGAGATCGTGGAGACCTTACCGTTACCAAGTGTTCCGAGACCGAAGTCCCAACCGGAGTTACCGCCACCCTGGACGATCACACCGTCGATGACGTAAAGAGGCTCAGCGTTGGCGTTAACAGTAGCCTGTCCACGAACACGGATAGAAGATGATGAACCGGGAGCTCCTGAAGTCTGAACCGCGGAAACACCAGCGGCACGTCCCTGCAGGGACTGGTCGAGGTTCGTGATGATCGATCCTTTCAAATCCTCCTCCCTCATCGAGACGGAAGCTCCGGAAAGGTCGCTCCTTTTCATAGTACCGTATCCCACGACGACAACCTCGTCGAGGAACTCGGCGTCTTCCTTCAGGAGAACATCAATGACCGAACGGCCAGAGACGGGAATCTCCTGCGTAGCGTACCCGATGGAAGAAAAGACCAGTGTCGCTCCTTGCTTCACTGTGATCGAATACTTTCCATCAAGGTCTGTGATGGCACCGTTGCTGGTGCCCTTCTCCATAATACTGGCTCCGATCACACCCTGCCCGGTGTCATCTTTGACGACACCCGTGACCTTGACCTGGGCGGTCAGGGCGGCGGCTGATGCGAACATAGCCAGCATAAAGGCTAACAGCTTGTGTTTCATTTTTTAGTTAATTAATATGATAGTGATTGTTTTATGATTCCAATCGTGGAGTCCGTCATATAGACACCATTGAGCCCCTGAGCCTCTTGGGCGGGGTCTCCGGTGTAGTCATCTCCCTTCTGCCACTGGGGTCCTGAAGGATTAGCGAAACCGCTCCATCCCCAGAAATTACACCCGTCGAGAGTGCCTTTCCTCACAAGGGAGAATATATGGTCATAGTATTTATCCCGGCAAGTGGTAGTGGCCTCCCTGTCTGGAGAGAAACCGTCTCGCGGGAAGCCGAATTCCTCGACTACAATGGGAAGTCCAAGCTGATGAGCGAGTTCCACATGTCGCTCCACGTACTCGTCAGTCTTAGCCAAAGCGTTGTCAAGGTCCTCAGATAGGCTTTCCTCCTTCGCCCAACTCCAGTTGTAAGGCCAAATGTGGATGGTCATGTAATCCACACCGGGAATCGTGTTCACACGCTTTAGCAGCCCAGGATCATTCTCGCAACCCATAAGTCCCTCATTACCTGTCGAAACCATGTGGTTTGGATCGATTTCCTTGATTATCCGGGCGGTCTCGGTCATCCATGCGATGAAACCGTCCCTGATCTCAGGCTCATCCGAGAAACATCTGGGCTCGTTGCCGATCTGCCATGAGAAAATAGCCGGATCGTCCTTATAAGGCTTCCCGGTGATTGTATTGACGCGTCCGACTATCGCGCGCACGTGATTATAAAAGAGTTCCTGCGCAGGCTTGGAAGTCTGGAACTTCCTCATCTGCTGCATGAAAGGCCAGTAACCATCAACGAGCGGTATCAAGGCTTTCTCACCTGTAGCCCACTCAAGATACTGACCGTAACCGCCGGACCACTCCCAGGAATTATTGAGATACAGGACCGCCTGCATATCCCTTTTACCGAGTTCCGAGAGGAAACGGTCCAAGCCTACCAGCAAGGTGTCATTGTATATTCCGGGGGCTTTTTGGAGAGTGGGATCGACACGGGAAAAGACTCCGTCTGGGCCGTCACCTCCGACAAGTACACGGAGATTGACCAGACCCAAGTCCTTTAATGCGTCCAATTCACGCTCAAGACGAGCAATATCACCGCCCTGCCCCTCTGAGGCAAGGATGGGACCATACCAGAAATTAGTTCCAACGAACTTCTGGACATGCCCGTCACGTACGAAATGACCGTCTTTAACAGTGGTGAAACCCGCCTGCCGGGTACAACCGGCGGCAAGTATGAGAATGGCCGCCAACGCGACCTGGCTGATTGAGAACTTCATGTTGGCCGAACATAATAGTGTCAAGTGCAAAATTATATGTATTCGCCGCAGCCGACAAATACAAAATTAGCAAAAACTGATACTATTTTAACCTGCTATACAAAGACTCTCTTCTTCTTGAAGAGTGCCCTGAAGTCCCTAGGGGTATATCCCCTCTTGGCCTTGAAAATCCTGTTGAAATTGGAAAGATTGTTAAATCCGCAGCTGTAGCATATCTCGGACACGTTCTGAGTCGTGTCGACAAGAAGCCGGGCGGCATTTCCAAGGCGTATGTCAGTTATGTAATCACTGAGTGTACGTCCTGCCCTCGCCTTGAAAAAACGGCTGAAGGCGGAGGGTGTCATTCCGGCCAATGACGCAAGAGTCTCAAGCCTGAGATCCTCGGAATAGTGGTCATTGACATATTGCTTGACCTTCATCACCCTGCGGCTCTCCTTATCCCTGGAGGCTCTCGCGAATGAGCTGCTGGCGAGTATCCGGGCATCCTCGTCCTGGGACAGCTCAAACAAGATTTTGAGAAAGGTTAAGTACTGGTCAAACGGCTCTGTGACAGAGGATAAGGTATCCAGGAGCGAATAAACCCTCATTATAGCGCGTGGGGAGAAATTGAGCCCGTGACTGGCCTTTGAGAGCATTTTGCTGATCGAGGAAAACTGACTCTTGTTCAAAAGATCCTGAGGGAAAATATCCGGAGAGAACTGGATAGTGATCTCCCTAACGTCGCCCTCGACACAATTCCCTTGCTCCCAAGCATGTTCAAGCTCATTACCGGCGACGAGGGTCAACTCGTATTGTCCTATCTCCTCGACACTGTCTCCCACGACCCGCCGGACTCCCTTGCCATTCTCGATGAAGTTTAGCTCATATTCCCTATGAGAGTGCAGGGGGAATAGAAACTCGGACTTGTGACGCTCCACAATGTAAAGGCAATCCTTGTCTGAGAGCGGGGTAATCTCTTTTAATACATTACTAGAAGTCATGCACAAATATAATAATTTTTGATACTATTTTAGCGGATAACACACAAGTAATACAAGTATTCGTATATTCGCGAGCGTATTTCGAACTTAATATGAACCATATTGGAGAAATCCTCTCTCTACTAGTCGCGGTTTCATGGACTTTCTCGGCTTGGTTCGCCGATAAGGCCAGCCGAAGGATAGGTTCTATGGAGACAAACGTGATACGTCTTGTCTTGGCGACCCTTATGCTTTCCGCACTGCTATGGATAACCGTCGGGCGTCCTTATCCGGTCTTCGCCAACGGGAAAGCCTGGCTCTGGCTCGGTCTTTCAGCCACTGTGGGATATGTTTTCGGGGACTACTGCCTATTCAACAGTTACCTTGTCATAGGCCCGCGCCTGGGACAGCTGATGATGACTATCGCTCCCCCGATGGCGGCGATCGCCGGCTGGATAATGCTCGGAGAGTCAATGTCTTGGAAATCAATTCTGGCGATGGCCGTGACGCTTTGCGGTATAGGGATGTCGATATTGAGCCGCGGGGAAAAGCACCATTTCAAACTGGATATCCCCTTAAAAGGCATCATACTAGGAATAGGAGCCGGCACTGGGCAAGGTGTCGGCCTTGTATTAAGCAAGATAGGAATGGAGCATTATGCCTTGGCCGTTCCCTCTGATGCCCCAGCCGCGATGCAGGCGATGCTGCCATTCGCATCCACGCTAATCCGAGCCATCATCGGAGCGATAGGATTCTTTATCTTGCTGAACATCAGTAAGGGCATGGCAAGCCTGAAGGCAGCGGTCAAAGATCCGATAGGCATGAGAGACGCCACACTCCTTACCATCTTCGGACCAGCGCTTGGAGTCTCTCTATCCCTTATGGCCGTACGCTATGCCAACGCTGGAATCGCCTCGACACTTATGGCCCTGGCACCAGTCATCATCATAGCACCGGATGTCTTGATCAACAAGCACAAGATCAAACTCAAGGAGATCATAGGAGTCCTTGTCAGTATCACCGGTGTGGCGATGTTCTTCCTTCTATAGGGATCAGACTATGCTGTTCTCTTTCGTGAACCGCACAATCTCAGGCACATAGCCAAAAGCCAAGCCTGTGACGGAATCGGCGCATCCGTAATAGACCGCGAGCCTCCCGGTCTGTGGATCGTGCAATGCGGCGCAGGGAAAAGTCACGTTCGGGACATCACCTGTGCACTCATAGATTTCCCTCGGAGAAATGAGATAGGGACCACTCCTGGCTATCACTTTCCATGGCTCGTCAAGGTCCAGCAATGCTGAGCCAAAAGCATACACATAGCCATTGCATGAACGCAAAACCCCGTGGTAAAGCAGCAGCCAACCGTCAGGGGTCTCAATCGGCACAGGACCGGCGCCAATCTTCATGCACTGCCATGCGCTGACCTCGAATGGAGCCGGAGCCATCACATGACGGTGATGTCCCCAATACTCCAGATCTGGTGACTCTGAATAGAATATATCGCCGAAAGCGGTGTGGCCGGTGTCACTCGGGCGGGACAGCATAGCGAATTTACCACCGATCTTCCTCGGGAACATAACCCCATTGCGGTTGTATGGGAGAAACGCGTTCTCGAGCTGGTGGAACACCTCGAAATCCGTTGTCCAGGCAACCCCTATTGTGGGTCCATGATAGCCATTGCACCACGTCACATAGTATTTACCCTCCAGAAGAGTAACCCTCGGATCATATCCATAAACCCACTCAGCCACCTCGGGATCCGCCCCCGTGAACTTGACATCCTCCTCTTTAATGTCCCAATTGATACCATCAACCGAAAAGCCGACATGGAGACGCATACGGCGGTTGGTATCATCACAACGGAACACTCCAGCATAGTTGTACTCCCCTTTCTTGAAAGGGACCACGGCGGAATTGAAAATGGAATTCGAAGTGGAGAGAAGATCTCTGGGAATTATGGGGTTTTTGGAATAGCGCCACATAACCTCCTTGGATCCAGAGGGGCGCTCCTCCCATGGGAAATAATTATTCATCAATCGATTATCTAAAACATTATTCAACAAAACGGATGGTACCCCACCTGTCGGGATGGTGAATGTCGACTATTCCTGTCGGGGACCAAACCCAGTTCTCTTCCGGCTTCGTAAGCCATTCGACACGGGAGAAATTAGCCTTCCACTCCTTGCTCGCGAGAGGATCCGCCCCGCCCCTGCTTAGTCCCTTGAACGGAATCTTCATCTCGACACTCCAGCCCTGGTCAGTGTCATTGGACTTATTGAGGCTGCCCTGAACCTTGACAGCAGTCTTGAGGCCAGGGAAATCCCATGTCATCATAAAAGTCCCGCCTTGGCTGTAAGGCTTGTTCATCAGCAGGTCCATCACAGTGCCCAAAGCATTGATCTCAAGCTCATAATAGAGAATCGAATCCGAATATGGGTTCAAGAACACCTCAAAATCGTTGTCATGGTAGACTATGTCGTCCCTCTCACTGACCTGGGCCTTCACATCAGGCTCTTCCAGAACGGCGGAAACGTAAAGGTTCTCATCGTCCCAAAGCATCCTCAACGTCGTGAGGTATTTCGGTGCGGCCCAACCATCTCCTCTGATATCCCTGAAACCAGTACAAGGAACCGCCGCTGACCATTCCTTTTCAGTGACTCGTCCGTCAATCTTGATCTTTCCTGTGGTCCTATGGCAATCATATACCGGCTGGCCTGAGGCGACAAGAGGTAGGGAAGCCAGGATTATAACTATTAATCTTCTCATACAGAATTATTTCTAAACACAAGTATAACCTCCATCCACAGGAAGTGAGACTCCGGTGACATAAGATGAAGCCGGCGAAGCCAGGAACAAGGTCGTGGTGTCAAGCTCTCCCTCGTTGCCATAACGCTCAAGAGGAATGACTCGTTTCGCGTAATCCTGGAAATAATCAGAATTGAGAGTATCAACCGTCAGCGGGGTATAGAAATAGCCTGGGCAGATCGTGTTGACCGTGATCCCGTATTTGCCCCACTCGGCGGCAAGTCCCCTTGTTAGATTGACAACTCCTCCCTTGGCGGCATGATAAGGAGAGCAAGGGGCGATCTTATTGCCTACAAGGCCATACATGGAGGCGATATTGATGATTCTTCCATATTTAGCCGGGATCATAGCCTTGGCGGCCACGGCCCTCGCTACCCTGAAAGTCCCGAAAAGATCAATCTGCATCTCATTCTCGAACTGGGCGTCTGTGATCTCCTCAGCGGGAGCGACCGCCCCGGTGCCGGCATTGTTTACCAATATATCTATTCTCCCGAAACGCTCCATGACCTTGTCGACGACCTCCTCAACCTGCTCTGTGGAAGTGATGTCACAACGAAGAGGAAGGGCCTCAACCCCAAAATCCGCCCTCAACGAAGCAGCCACCTCCTCAAGTTTCTCAAGCCTTCTCGCGATAGGCACTATATTACAACCTGCCGCGGCGAGAGCCCTCGCCATCTGTACTCCAAGTCCTCCAGAACATCCTGTCACCAAGGCCACCTGACCCTTCAAATCAAAATAATCTCTCATAATAAATGTTATGTGGTTATTAATATATGGTTATCGGTCTACTTGCTCTTTTTCCATACTCCCTCAGCGAAGTCCAGCATCCAAGTCCAATCAATCGGCGTGATGCCATGATCCCCTGCCCTTCGGACATATCCCAATGAAGGACCTATAGCTGAAGTGTCATAATCATCCGGCCACTCGACTTTAGGCATCCCCTTCTTACCCAAGAACTTCCACACAGGGCTGGCGGCTTTGACAGACAAGTATTCGCCCTTCGTGTCAAACCACTGCTGGTCAAAACCCTCTACAAGCAAAGCCCTGGGGGCGATGCAAGCGAGCAGCATATGCTGGTCAAAAGGCATCACGTCAGTGTTGTCGGCATATTTGTCATAAGCCCTGCAATACCAATGATGGAAAGAGTTCACCTCTGTGGCTACTGTTTCTCCGAAATTCCTCTTGGCGAGGGGCACTCCACCGCCGCCGGTTTGGACAGGTACAACCACGGGAAAACGTTCGTCGAACGCCCCAGCGATGAGAGCGGCTTTCCCGAGACGGGAATATCCTGTCAGGATCACCCTCTCCTGGTCGAGTGTCGGATCATCCTCAATCATGTCCATAGCCCTCATGAGCACCCATGCCCATGCCATCAATGAGGTGGTGTTATCGTCTCGGGAAGGATCCCTAGGTCCCCAGAGATCAAAGACTCCGGTATATGCGAAACCATCCTGCATCCTGACCCCGTCAATCATGAGATTCATATTAGGATCCGGAGAGACCTCATTGTAGCAAGCTGTGACGGTAGCGTATCCCCTGGCCGCGAGAGTGCCGACGGGATAGACGGACTTCTCCCCGTCACGGTTGTATTTTCCCCTGTCATCCGCGGACGCCTTGTGATCCTTCTCCCCGAACAGGCCCGAGAACCATGCGTCAGACACAAGGATCTCCCCGTCAGGGAGAACCACATGATTACCCGCATAGTTGTACAGAAGCACCACCGGCACAGGCCCTTGGACATTATTGGGAGTGACAATCAGCCAGTCCACCTTAGGACCGGTCTTGTCTTTTCGGAACCACATCCTGACCTGGCGCCTTGTTCCCTGGCCATAAAGAGTCGGCCCTTCCTCGATTGTCTCGGTAACTATCCCGTCACCCTTTGGAGGAAGAACACCATACATCTCATGTTGGAACAATTCGAGAATCTCTTGACGTCTTTGAGGCCATTGGCGCTTACTCACTTTCTTTCCATTGGAGAAAACCAGAGGGTCCTGAAGCTCGTATGGGGCCACGGCGGCCTCGTCGTAATTGACATTCTGGGCGGACAAAAAGGCGGACAAAACGAACGTCGCAGCCACAGTCAAAAGATATCTGAGAATTGACATTAAGATGGATATGTTTATTAATTGGTTTTATTATCTTTGTAAAGATAACACTTTTTCCTTATCATGCGTTACAACCACCTACTTTTATTCTCCGCGGTGATCATCACCGCAGCGGTGCTTTTTAGTTGCGGACCCAAATATGAATTCAACCTTGATGAGCATTTGGGAATATGCGGGACGAACAGAGCCGAAGCCGCTAAGGAAGCCGGACTGGATTACCTTGAGGCCAATGTCTCAGGGTTTCTGATGCCGGAGAGCAGTGACGAGGAATTCGCCGCAAACAAGGCACTTGCCGCCACCATCACTCCCCACATTTACTCTGCCAACGGTTTCTTCCCAAGAGAGATCAAGGTTGTCGGGCCCGAGGCTGACATCGACAGGGCTGTCAAGTATTCGGAGACGGCGATCCGCCGCGCATCGGAGATAGGTATCAAGATATTGGTCTTGGGAAGTAGCGGTTCCAGAAGTATTCCGGATGGATTCGATCGGGCAGAAGCCGAGGAGCAATTCACCGGATTTCTGAAAAAGATAGCTCCCGCGGCTGAGAAGTATGGTGTCATTGTCGCGATTGAGCCGCTCCAGACTCAGGAGACCAATTTCATAAACACAGTGAAGGAGGGAGCGGAAATCGCCAGAAAGACAGGAAGCGACAACATCTGCGTCATCGCGGATCTTTTCCATATGGCCAGAATGAATGAGCCCCCGGAGGACATCATCACCTCAGCTGACAAACTGGTCCACTGCCATATAGCCGAGTGCGAGGAAAGGACCGCTCCTGGAGTCAAGGGCGATGATTTCACCCCCTACTTCAAGGCATTGAAAAAGATAAAATATACCGGCGGGATCTCGTTCGAGTGCTCCTGGCAGGATATTAATACCCAGCTGCCAAAGGCTGTCGGGGTCATGAAAGAGCAAATATTATCAGTAAAATAACTCACAGAAAATGCAAACCAGAAGGGAATTCATCAAGACGAGCATGGCAGCGACAGGTGGCCTTATGCTCGGAGGGCTGGCGTTGGACGCCAAGATCTATTCGCGTTCCAGGCAAGCCAATGATAAAGTAAGGGTCGGCATCATCGGCTTCTCAGACCGCGGCCGAGCCTCTCTATATCCCACGTTTATGGCCAACGCTGAGGAGTTGGGATTCGAGATAGTGGCTGTCTCCGACATCTGGAGCCGCCGCAGAGAAGAGGCCAAGGCCTACTTCAAGAATAATTATGACTTGGATGTCAAACTATTCCGCAACAATGAGGAACTCTATGAGTCCGGGATGTGCGACGCCGTGATCATCTCGACGGCGGACTTCCAGCATGCCCTTCACCTCGTCGAGGCCGTGGAGGCCGGTTGTGACGCATATTGCGAGAAACCTTTCGCCGAGACGATGGCTGACGCCCGTAAGGCCCTTAAAGTCGCCAAGGAATCCAACAGGGTTATCCAGATTGGCTCACAACGCCGCTCAGCGCCCAACTACCAGGCCGCGTGCGAGTACATCAATTCAGGGAAGTTCGGTCAGATCACCATGGTCGAGATGAGCTGGAATGTCAACCAGCCAGGCCGTTGGCGCCGTCCTGCCCTCGTGGCACAGTGCCGGGAGGAAGACACCGATTGGAAGAGATACCTCTGCAACCGTCCATACGAGCCGTGGGATCCTCGGAAATACTTGGAATACAGACTTTTCTGGCCATATTCATCTGGTATTCCCGGGCAATGGATGTCGCATCAGATCGACACTGTCCACTGGTTCACCGGACTGAGCCACCCCAGAAGCGTCGCAGCTAATGGTGGCATATATCTCTGGAAGGATGGGCGCCGCAACTACGACACTTTGACAGCTGTCATGGATTACGGTCCTGAAGGTTCAAGCGATGGTTTCCAGGTGCTTTACACTTCCAGGTTCACCAATTCAGCCGGCGGAGTGAAAGAGCTCTATTTCTCCAACGGAGGCACTCTCAACTTGGACACTAATGAGATCACATCAGCAGGTGGACTTCAAGAAGGCGACGCCAAGTCTATGGGAATGGAGGCGAACCTTCTTGAGACCTTCAAGCTTCCTTCAGTCCAGGTAGTGACTGACGCGAACACTGGAGGTGACGACATGACTTATCTCCACATGCGTAACTGGATGGAGTGTGTCAGGAGCAGGAAGGAGACCAACGCCCCTGTCCAGGCTGGCTACAACCATTCCATCGCCACGATGATGACAAACGCGGCGGTACGCACGGGAGAGAAAGTGACCTTCGACGAGGCCAAACAGGAGATTCTCGCCGGTGGCAAGCCCTTCAAACCTTTCAAGTACATCTAATCCTTGCAATACAGGAAAGACAGACACGGGGACGCACTCTCCATCCTCGGGTATGGCTGCATGCGTTTCAGCCGTAAGGGAGCTGGCGTTGATGTCGACAAGACCGAGCGGGAACTGATGGCCGCCTACCGCTCGGGAGTGAACTACTTCGACACCGCTTATATATACCCGGGCAGCGAAGCGGCTCTGGGTGAGATTCTAGAGCGCAACGGGATCCGGGACAAGGTTAATATCGCGACCAAACTGCCTCAGTACCTTGTCCGGAACCTGTCCTCACTGGACAAGTTCTTCGGTGAGGAACTGTCCCGCCTGCGGACGGATCGCATCGATTACTATCTGATGCACCACTTGACTGACATCGCTCAGTGGGAACGGCTTAAGACTGTAGGTATATTGGACTGGATCGAGGCGAAGAAATCCTCAGGCGCCATCAGGAATATCGGTTTTTCCTACCACGGGAATACTGATAACTTCCTGAAGATCCTCGCCGACTATGACTGGGATTTCTGCCAGATCCAGTACAACTACGTGGATGAGACGTCTCAGGCAGGAGTGGCAGGTCTGAAGGCAGCGGCTGCCCGAGGTATCCCAGTAGTGATCATGGAACCGCTGAGAGGCGGGAAACTCGTGACCAAGCTTCCCGAGGAAGCCAAGAGGCTGATCGCCAGGCATCCAAGAAAATGGAGCCCGGCGGATTGGGGACTGCGCTGGTTGTGGAATCAGCCGGAGGTGACAGTGGTGCTCTCCGGGATGAATTCTTTAGAGATGGTGGAAGAAAACACCCGAACCGCATCCGATGCGGTCGAGGGAGCGTTCACTGAGGATGACAGAGCTTTCCTCCAAAAAATACTGACTATAATCCGCGCGAAGGAGAAAGTAGGATGCACAGGCTGCAGGTATTGTATGCCTTGCCCTAAAGGAGTGGATATTCCTGGCATATTCACAAGCTACAATATGATGTACACGGAGTCGAAGGTATCCGGATGGACTCATTATTTCCAAGCTGTCGCCCTATCGGCAGAGCCGTCATTCGCATCCCAGTGCATCAAGTGCGGCAAATGCGAACAGCATTGTCCTCAAGGCATTCCCATCAGAGAGAAACTCCGAGAAGCGGAGCGGGCGCTACTTCCATGGTACATAAAACCCTTGGTCAAGTTAGGCCGGAAGTTCTTCCTTCATAAATAATCATCATCACTGAAGCAAGTCTTCTTACCTCCTTTCATAAAGGACTGAAAAGGTCCAGTGGAATTCTAAAGCATTTTTCTCCTTCCACAGGAATGAAATTGGGAGAAAAACTATATCTTTGAATTTATATACCAAAGGTATGGAAGCAAGAAGACTATTACTGGGCGATGAGGCCGTGGCCCTCGCCGCTATTGACAGCGGGCTCTCCGGGGTCTATGCTTACCCCGGAACGCCATCCACTGAAATAACCGAATTCATTCAGAAAGACCCCACCGCCAGGGAACGCGGAGTCCATAGTCGTTGGTGCACCAACGAAAAAACGGCCATGGAAGCCGCTCTGGGTATGTCATATGCCGGAAAAAGGGCCTTGGTATGCATGAAGCATGTGGGAATGAACGTATGTGCCGATCCTTTTATAAATAGTGCGGTGACAGGAGTCAATGGCGGACTCATAGTATTGGCAGCCGACGACCCGTCGATGCATTCCTCCCAGAACGAACAGGATTCCCGATTCTATGGCAACTTCGCCATGATCCCGATGTTCGAACCTTCCAACCAGCAGGAAGCATATGACATGGTCGGCCATGCTTTCAACCTGTCCGAGGAGGCGCGCGTTCCGGTCATGATGCGTATGGTCACTCGTCTGGCCCATTCCCGCGCTGAAGTGAGACGCGGCGCCCTGCGGGAGGAAAACAGGCTTGATCCCTCTGATGACCGTGGATGGATCCTGTTGCCGGCCATCGCCAGGAGGCAGTATCTCAAGCTCATTGACAAACAGATCCCGATGCTCAGCGAAAGCGGATCCTCACCTTTCAACACCTTGGTCCTGACAGGAAAAAGAGGAACAGGTATCATTGCTTGTGGCATAGCATACAATTATGTGAAAGAGGCTGATCCAGAGGTCAGCGGCATCCTCAAACTCTCTCACTATCCGCTTCCGGCGGAGAAAATCCAGGCCCTCGCTGCCGCAAGCGATAAGATCCTGGTCATCGAGGATGGGCAGCCGTTTGTTGAACACGAGGTCAAGGCCATCCTGGGAGCCGGTTATCCCGTGGAAGGGAGACTGACAGGATCTCTTCCACGTACCGGGGAACTGACTCCTGACAGCGTTGGAATGGCCGTCGGGAAACCGACCTTCCGCCATTTCCCAGATGCGCTGAACATGGCGCCCCGTCCCCCTCAGCTTTGCCCTGGATGCGGACACAGGGATGTTTACACAGCTCTCAACGAGGTGATCGCTGATTATCCGGAGGCACGGGTATTTGGAGATATAGGCTGCTACACACTTGGAGCCCTTCCTCCATTCCGAACCCTTTCCAGCTGCGTTGACATGGGTGCGTCCATCACCATGGCCAAAGGCGCGGCAGATGCTGGAGTCTATCCGGCAATCGCCGTCATCGGCGACTCCACATTCACCCACAGCGGCATGACAGGCCTGCTGGATGCCGTGAACGAAAACGCCGACATAACCATACTCATTTCCGACAACCTTACCACTGCTATGACCGGAGGACAGGACTCCGCCGGCACCAGCAAGTACGAAGGTATATGCCTGGGCCTCGGAGTGAACCCGTCACATGTTAAGGTTGTGGTCCCGTTGCCTGCAAAGATCGCGGAAATAAAGGAGACTATCCGCCAGGAAATCGCCTACCATGGCGTTTCCGTCATAATAGCGCGACGTGAATGCATCCAGTCTCTGAAAAGGCACAATGCGAAGAAATCATGAAAAAAGACATCATACTCTGCGGCGTGGGAGGACAGGGTATCCTCTCAATCGCGACCGTCATAGGGGAAGCTGCCACCGCATCCGGCTTGCATCTAAAACAAGCTGAAGTCCATGGGATGAGCCAGAGGGGCGGTGATGTGGAAAGCGACCTGCGCCTGTCCACGGAACCGGTGAACAGTGACCTGATTGCCAGCGGAACGGCGGACATCATCCTCTCGATGGAACCGATGGAAGCTTTGCGGTACCTCAAATATCTGACCCCGGACGGAGCCGTCATCACTGCATCTGAGCCCTTGGTTAACATCCCGGATTATCCTGACCATGAAGCACTTCTCTCCGAGATTCAGGCCCTGCCCAACGTCACCATGTGTGACATTGGCTCCCTCGCGCTAGAAAGCGGAAATGCCAGGAGCGCCAACATGGTCCTCTTAGGTATGGCCGCATCCCGCATCGGACTCGTGTCACCTGATGGACTTCGTGAAGCGATAGCAAGGGTCTTCTCAGCAAAAGGTGAAAAAGTAGTGGAGGCCAACCTGGCGGCATTCGACCTGGGAATGGCCGCGGCAGAAAGGAGGACAGCATGAAAGTTTTCACTGAAGAAGCCGTAGCGCTGGCCTGCCGTGAGCGCGCCGTCACCGACCTTTCCCATGCCACTATCGGGGAGGTTCTTCTTGTCTCCCAGTTCCTTGAGGAGGAGACGGGAATCCCTTTCATCAGGATGGACCAGGGATCTCCGGGTCTTCCTGCGAACCGTTACGGGATAGAGGCTGAAAAGAAGGCTCTCGACAAAGGGGTCGGAAGCCAGTATCCTGCAGCCGCAGGTGTCCCGGAGCTCAAGCAGGCAGCCAGCGAATTCATCAAGGCATTCATCGATGTGGACATTCCCCCCCTAAACTGTGTGCCCACAACCGGCTCAGTGGCAGCTTCTTTCGCGAGTTTCATCGCCTGCACGCAACGCATACCAGGAAAAGACAAGGTCATATTCATTGATCCCGGATTCCCCATCCAGAAATCGCAGCTCAGAGTCCTGGGCATTCAGTGGAAACAGTTCGACATCTACTCGCATCGAGGTGCCGGACCGTTGAAGCGGAAACTCGAAGAGATGATGAAAGACGGAGACGTCGCCGCAATCATCTACTCCAATCCCAACAATCCGGCATGGATCTCTCTCGAAGATGAGGAACTTCGCGTCATCGGTGAAGCCGCCACACGCTGGGACGCTATCGTGCTGGAAGACCTGGCCTACTTCGGAATGGATTACCGCCACGATTTCGGCCACCCGTACACGCCTCCGTACATAAGGACAGTAGCCCGCTACACCGACCGTTATATCCTCATGCTTTCCTCCTCCAAGATTTTCAGCTACGCCGGGCAGAGGATAGCGCTTTGCTGCATCAGCGACACACTGTTCCACACCTTTTATCCGGCACTGGCAGCGCGTTACCAGGATGCGGGATTATTCGGGCAGACCCTGACAGCATCGATACTGTACATGATAACCAGCGGATGCACCGCAACCACACAATACGGATATGCCGAAATGCTCCGCCGCTCCGTGGACGGAACGATCAATTTTGTGGAAGACACCCGCGAATATGAGCGCAGGGCCAGAAGGATGAAAGACATATTCTGCAGGCACGGCTTCCGTATCGTATACGACATGGACGTGACAGAATCGATCGGAGACGGCTTCTTCTTTACCATCGGTTACGGTGACATGACCGGAGAACAATTGGTGGTAGAACTCATGTATTACGGAATCAGCAGCATTTCACTCGGAACCACGGGCAGCCTTCAGAACGGAGTGCGAGCCTGCGTGAGCAGGATGAGGGAAGAGCTTTTCCCTGTCCTGGAGGAACGTGTGAAAGCATTTAATAAAGACCATTCCAACCTATGATTTGGAACGAGCACAAAGAAACCATGTCGCGCGATCAGTTGAGCGCGATGCAGGGACATCGTCTCCATAAGATGGTGGATTATGTCTACCACAATGTCCCCTTCTACCGGAAGAAGCTTCAGGAGATGGACCTCATCCCTGACGATATCCGAACTATTGAGGATATCGTGAAACTTCCCTTCACTACGAAGCAAGATCTGAGGGACAATTACCCATATGGCCTCCAGGCAGCCCCTAAGAGTGAAATCATCCGCATCCATGCCTCATCAGGAACAACCGGGAATCCCACCATCGTGGGTTACACCCGCCGCGATATCGAGATCTGGGCGGAATGCATGGCCCGCTGCCTGACGGCATATGGCATGACACGTGACGACACATTCTCAGTGTCATATGGTTACGGGCTGTTCACCGGAGGTCTAGGTGCCCATTACGGAGTGGAGAAAGTGGGAGGTGCTGTTGTGCCTGCATCCACAGGAAACACTGAGAAGCACATCCGACTCATCCGGGACCTGGGCATCGATGGCATCGCCTGCACCCCGTCATATGCATTGCATCTGGCTGAGGTCATGGAGAAACTGAACATCGACAAGAAAGAAATCCGCCTGAGGATTGGAGCGTTCGGCGCAGAGCCATGGACCGAGAACATGCGTCAGGAAATCGAAAGCAGGTTGGGGCTGAAAGGCTACAACCTCTATGGTCTGAGCGAAATCATGGGACCCTGCGTCAGCTTCGAATGTGAATGCCAGCACGGCTCACATATCAATGAAGACCATTTCTTCCCGGAAATCATCAATCCGCAGACGCTGGAGCCCCTTGGACGGGGTCAGCATGGAGAACTCGTTTTCACCACCCTCACAAAACAGGGCATGCCTCTGCTGCGCTACCGCACAAGGGACCTCTGCAGTCTGCTCGAAGGAGATGACTGCCCCTGCGGCCGCACACTAGTGAGGATGAGTCCCGTCATGGGCAGAAGCGATGACATGCTCATCATCCGTGGTATCAACGTGTTCCCTTCCCAGGTCGAGAGTGTCATCCTGGACATTCCGGAATGCGCACCCCGGTATCTGCTGGTTGTGGACAGGGTGGACAATCTGGACACGCTCACAGTCCAGGTGGAGATGCGACCCGAGTATTTCTCCGGAGCCGACACCATCGATGCCATTACCGGACTTGCGAAGAAGGTGGCTCACAGGCTCCGCAGTGTCCTGAGCATAAACGCTCTAGTGCAGATCCGCCAGCCGGGCTCCCTGGAACGCAGCGTAGGCAAGGGCAAATATGTAATAGACAACCGAGTACTAAAATAATATGGCTTACAGTAACTATTTCAATCCTGAAGAAACCCTTGACCGTGAAGGTATCGAAAGGCTGCAGACAGAGCGTCTGCGCGGCACGGTGGCTCATTGCATGGGCTCCGAATTCTACAGGAAACGCTTCAGTGACATAGGGTTGTCTCCCGAAGACATCAAGACGCTGGACGACCTGCAGAAGATACCCTTCACCACCAAGCAGGACCTGAGAGACACCTATCCTTTCGGTATAGCCTCAATCCCTCTTTCAAAGTGCACCCGACTGCATTCTTCGAGCGGGACGACCGGAAACCCTACAGTAATCCTGCACTCGCGGAAAGATCTGGAGCAGTGGGCCAATGCCGTGGCCAGGTGCCTCTGGATGGTGGGATGCAGGCCTGAGGACGTGTTCCAGAATACCTCAGGCTACGGGATGTTCACCGGAGGACTCGGTTTCCAATACGGAGCCGAGCTTCTAGGGATGCTTACAGTTCCTGCCGCGGCCGGAAACACCCTCCGCCAGATCAAATTCTTCACCGACTTCGGGACCACCGTAGTACACGCCATCCCGTCTTATGCCTCACGCCTCTATGAGGTGATGTGCGAAAGAGGCGTGGATCCTCGCCGGGATACAAAACTGCGCACACTCGTCATCGGAGCCGAGCCCCACAGCGAAGAGACACGCAGACGCATCGAGAATATGCTCGGGGTGAAGGCCTACAATTCCTTCGGCATGTCAGAGATGTGCGGCCCGGGCGTAGCCTTTGAATGTCCTGAGCAGAACGGAATGCATATCTGGGAGGACTACTACATAGTAGAGATCATCGATCCTGTAACCTTGAAGCCTGTTCCGGAAGGAGAGGTGGGAGAACTGGTACTTACCACGATCAATCGGGAAGCCATGCCCCTGCTCCGCTACAGGACCAGGGATCTGACACGCATACTGCCAGGCGAATGTCCCTGCGGAAGACACCACAAGCGCATCGACCGCATTAAAGGCCGCAGCGACGACATGATCATCCTCAAGGGAGTCAACATCTTCCCTATTCAGGTGGAACAGGTGCTCGTGCAGTTCAAGGAACTGGCTTCCGATTACCTCATTACCCTGGACACCGTGGACGGGAGTGATTTCATGACCGTTGAAGTAGAGCTTACAGACCGTAATATCGATGATTACGCCGCCCTGCAGACACTTGAAAGGAACATCACCAGAATGCTCAGGGACGAGATACTGGTAACCCCGAAGGTGAAACTCCTCCCTAAAGGCAGCATCCCACAGAGTGAGGGTAAAGCCGTGAGGGTCAAAGACAACAGGAAACAATATCAATAACCTATAATATCATGACCATACATCAACTTTCCATTTTCATAGAGAACAAGGCCGGGACCCTTGTTGTCATACTCCGGCAACTGAAAGAGGCTGGAATCCAGCTGATAGCTTCGACCATCTCCGATACGGTTGACTATGGGATATGCCGAATCATATGCAGCGAGCCCGTCAAGGCATACGAGACCCTGAGGAATGCCGGAGTGGCCGTTTCCCTCTGCGAGGTCATAGCCGTCGCTCTCGATGACGAGCCTGGTCGCGCTGCCGACGCCATCGGCATACTCTCGGAAGAAGGCATAAGCATCGCCTACCTGTACTCTTTCCTGCTGGGAGGAAAAGGCGTACTGGTGTTCCGCACTGACAATAATGAACGCGCCCTGGAGGCGCTCCAGTGCGGAAACATGGATATAATTCGAGAAAAGGACCTCTCGAAACTGGCTATTTGATAATCCGCTTTATGGGATGACCGACCCATGAAGCAATGCGGAGAACTCCTCGGAGCGTGATTCAAGCAACCCGTGCGTGGCGTTTTTCATAACGAGCAACTCCTTCTTCGGGGCATTCACCTTTGAGAAATATTCACATGCCAATTCGAAGTTGGTCTGATAGTCCATGTCGCCGTCGATGTTATAGTAAGGCATCGAATAGTTATATCTGCCCAGAAGAGACATCTCCCTAAAACCTCCTAATTTCAGAAAAGACATGTATGGAATGAATGCATCTTCCCCATGTCTCATGTAATCCAGTAATTCTTTGATGGAATAATTGGGATTGCACAGCACGGTCATGAACATATTGTAATCCCGGCCGTCCTTCATCATGCCAAATCCGTATCGGTCCAAGATTCTGTTCCTGAGCAGGAAGTCATCCTCCCCCTGTTCCCTACTCCTCGCCCACTTATCGACCATCTTGCGGCCTTCCGGATCATTATCCGACCATGACAGGGCTGCCTTGTACAGACGATGTTCATTTTCGTCCCAGTCGATGAACTGTCCCGTTCCGATGAATGCATCATAGTACTCTGGGTAAGCAAGTGCCATGTTAGCCCCGAAGTACGAGCCCCAGGAGTGTCCTAGCAAGGTTATTCTATCGACATGTAGAAAGTCACGAATGTATTCCGTCATAACCTTGCCGTCGCTCATCATGATATCAGCGGTGATGGTTTCCGGGTGAGATATGTCATAGCTCTTTCCACATCCGCGCTGGTCCCAGGTGACGACGGTATAGACATCGCTCCACTCCCGGGTGAAAGCATAGTCAAAAAGACTCGTCGGACTGCCAGGTCCGCCGTGCAGATAGAGCAGGACGGGATTGTTCCTGTCCTGTCCGTAGATATTGATCCACTGCCTCGAACCGTTGACATCAACATACATCGATGTATTGACGCCCCCCTCGGGTATGCGTTTGTTTATGCCCCTGCCGACCCACCGGATGATGAAGAGGACCGCAAGGAATGACAGAACCATGACTCCCACCCATTTCAAGGCGAGGATAATCCAACTTGTTCTCCGGTGCATCGTTTTCATGATAGCGAATATAGTAGAACGAGTTGACCCGTATTCCCACCACTATTCTTCCTGACCATTCACAACATTATCAAAGTCAGGTCCCTTGACATAATTGCTTTGTTTAAGATTAATAGGGATCTTCTTCAATAAGCCACGTTCGACCAAATGTACCATATCTTTATTGACCGTCGGTTTACTTACGCCAAACTTAGCGACCAAATCATTTATTGCTATTACCATGGTCGGGTTATCTCTAAACATAGACAATATCGTTGCCTGCCTATGATTGATTCCACCAATGGAAAGAATGCTGTAAGAACGTTGTTTTTGAGCGATCTTGGTTTCGATATAGTTTTTTAGTTCCTCGAAAGCAAGTTTTAACACGCGAAGGTTATACATAATAAAATAACCAATATCATTCCCATCATGTTCGGCATATTCAAAAGCTTTCTCGTAGGAAACTTTACTTCTATAAATAATTCGAGAGATAGAAAGATACTCCGTAAGCCAATAACCGCTTTTTAGCATATACCAATAGAATAATGCACGTGCGGTCCTGCCATTCCCATCGACAAATGGATGATAATACGCGACTAGGAAATGAATGGTCAAAGCTTTTATTATGGGGTGAAGAAAGTACTTTTCACCATTGTTTTCATTCGTATTTGCGAAGGCGCAAAGAGAATCGATAAACCCGGGGATTTCTCTATAATCCGGAGGGGTGTGAACCACTTCTCCACTAATGCTATCAGCCACTACAACATCATTATTTATCCTAAAACGACCAGCATCCTCTGCATTATCCAACGTGTTTGCAGTCATTATCTCATGAAGTCGCAGAATGATATCAACCGTTAGATCCGCTGTTTTATTCTCTGTAATATATCGTATCGCCGCATAATTATTATGAATCATTTGCTCTGCCCTGTTTCTTGGAGATTGATTTCTCCTCAACATATCTTTCGCGACTTTTCTTGTAGTAGAGGCCCCCTCAATCTGACTGGATGCAATCGCTTCTTCCATTATTGAAGAAGTAAGATACTTTTCCCTCCCTTCTTGTGGAATAATTGAATCCGTCCCCCAGAGGCCACCAAAATTCATGTCGAAATCGTGACACATTTCCTGCATATGGTTAGTCATAGGCACGCATATCCTATGGCTAGCCCATATAAAGGCATATAAACTCAGACGGGACAAGCGAACAATCCCCCACAACTCAAGCGGAGACACCCCTTCTACTTTACGATACTTGACATCATTCCAATAAAGGTATTTACGGTTAATCTCCAAGATCTCATCCATAATCTGTGGGTTATTCATTTTAGCCACAGCAGAATTCAACAATTCGGGAGTTAGAGTAGGAGGATTCTCTATCATCACATATTTATTTTCTACAAATATAGTAAAGTTTTGATAAGAAACTAACAAAAATTTACTATTTCTTCTAAAAACTATTCTTCTTACTTGAAGCGAAAGAGAACGAAAGCCCCAAATAATAGCCTAAAAAAGCCAGTATTATGTGATAGTTTAATATCTAAAAACAATACGGCAGGACTTTCGGGTCCTGCCGCTTAACTTGTTTAATTAACTATATTTCAGTTAGTTAATTAACTTAATATTCCTCTTCGTTAAAGAAGAAGTCCTCTTTGGTCGGGTAATCGGGCCAAATGTCCTCGATGGATTCGTAGATCTCACCGTCATCCTCGAGCTCGGTGAGGTTCTCGATAACCTCCTCAGGAGCGCCGGAACGGTTGGCATAGTCAATCAGTTCTTCCTTTGACGCCGGCCATGGAGCATCGTCCAGGCTGCTGGCAAGTTCAAGAGTCCAATACATATTCAAGTAATTAATTAATAATCAATAACTTACTAATAAAAATCGATGCGTAGCACCATATTTGCCGCAAAGATATGCAAAAAATCTAAACTATAATGATTTTTTGGCTAATTTTGCATAATTAGCGTAGTATTCAACAACTATACCACAGAAAATGGCTTTTGAGAAGATAGAGAAATACGACGAAAACACAACGAGGGAGATAGCAGCCAGAGTCAAAGAGATTCTTAGCCTCCTCGGAGAAGATCCTGACAGAGAGGGACTTATCAAAACTCCCGAGAGAGTGGCCAAGTCGCTTCAATTCTTGACACAAGGATATGCCCAAAACGGCACACAGATCATCCAATCAGCGATTTTCGACGAGAAATACCAGCAAATGGTACTTGTGAAAGACATCGAGCTCTACTCGATGTGCGAGCACCACATGCTGCCCTTCATCGGTAAATGCCATGTCGCGTATATTCCCAACGGGAAGATAACGGGACTCAGCAAAATCGCCAGGATAGTGGAGACCTATGCCCGCAGACTGCAGGTCCAGGAGCGCCTCACTGTCCAGATCAGGGATTGCCTCGTGGATGCTCTCAAACCTCTTGGCGTGGCTGTCGTTATCGAAGCTATGCACACCTGCATGTCCCTGCGAGGCGTTCAGAAGTCCAACGCGATCACTACCACCTCTGCATTTTCAGGTATTTTCCTCAGTTCCTCAAGGACAAGGAACGAATTCCTTAATTTGATTAAATAAACCTAACTTCATTATATGGCAGGAAGAATAATACTAACTGGAGACCGTCCCACGGGGCGTTTGCATATCGGCCACTACGTAGGCTCACTGAAAAACAGGGTCGCCATCCAGAATGCCGGTGGCTATGAGAAGATGTTCGTCTTCATAGCTGACGCCCAGGCGCTCACCGACAATTTCGACAATCCGGAGAAAGTACGTCAAAACATTATAGAGGTCGCGCTCGATTACCTTTCCGTCGGTCTCGACCCCAACAAGGTCAACTTATTCATTCAGAGTCAGATCCCTCAGCTCACAGAGCTGACTTTCTACTACATGAACCTTGTGACCGTGGCAAGGCTTCAGAGGAACCCGACCGTGAAAACCGAGATCGCCATGCGCGGTTTCAACGCCGAGGGCGAGGAGCAGGCTTTCGGAAGCGGACTGCCCGTCGGCTTCTTCTGCTACCCTATCTCCCAGGCTGCCGACATCACTGCATTCAAGGCCACGGATGTGCCCGTTGGAGAGGACCAGAAGCCAATGATCGAGCAGACTGTAGAGATCGTGCGCGCTTTCAACAGGATTTATGGAGAGACCTTGGTCGAGCCTAAAGCCGTGCTACCATCCAACGCCGCTTGCTTGAGACTTCCTGGCACTGACGGTAAGGCCAAGATGAGCAAATCCCTGGGCAATTGCATCTACCTGGCGGAATCAGCCGACGAGATGAGAAAAAAGGTCATGTCCATGTACACGGATCCCCTCCATATCAATGTCAGCGATCCGGGGCATATAGAAGGCAATACAGTGTTCACCTACCTCGATGCGTTCTGCCGTGACGAGCATTTCGCCCTTTACTGGCCAGACTACGCCAATCTTGATGAGCTCAAAGCCCATTACCAGAAAGGCGGGCTTGGAGATGTGAAATGCAAGAGATTCCTCGAGAAAATCCTCAATGAGGAGCTAGAGCCGATCCGTGCCAGAAGAAAGGAATATGAGAAAGATATCCCTTCCGTGTACGAGATACTCAAGAAAGGCAGTGAGGCCGCCGAAGCTGCCGCCCAAGCCACTCTTGACGAGGTGAAGAAAGCCATGAAGATAGATTACTTCAACGATAAAGCATTGATCGAGGAGCAAGCTAAGCGTTTCGGCGATTTATAATAACTAACGGAGTATGAGAAAGTTAGCCACTACATTCCTCCTGGTTTTCGCATGCTTGTACAGCGCCATGGGACAGATCTATGTCAAAGAGGACCTTCAATTCCAATCCCCGAAGGTTCCGAGATATGTTGTCTTCGCCGGCGATACGGTGCGATTCGACCGCAGTGATCTTTATGAGAGAATGGACCGTGAGCTGATAGCTTTCACTTATTCCCACACCAACTCGCTCTTGATGCTGAAGCGCTCTGAGAGGTATTTCCGCCAAGTCGAGCCGATCTTGATGCTTTACGGGATTCCGGACGACTTGAAATACCTCATGGCGATCGAGAGTAACCTAAGCCCTAAGGCTTTATCCACTGCCGGAGCCGCTGGTTTGTGGCAATTCACCAAGACCGCCGGAAGGGAATACGGCCTCATTATTGACAACGAGGTTGACGAGCGCTACAATATTGAGAAAGAGACAGTCGCCGCCTGCCAATACCTTAAGAAGTCCTACGCCAGATTTGGTGACTGGATGACTGTGGCGGCCAGCTACAACGCCGGACCGGGAGGAGTCTCAAAGAGGCTCACTGACCAGAAGCAAAAATCCGCCCTGGATCTTCTTCTGCTTGAGGAGACCTCACGTTACATGTTCAGGGTGTTGACCGCGAAGCTATTTTTTGAGAAACCTGAGCTGTTCGGTTTCAAGGTGGACCAATTCGAGAAATATCCCTACTATCCCCCGAAGAATAAAGTGACGGTCAGCGGACCCATCGAGAGCCTCGTGGATTTCGCGGAGAAGAACGGGTGCAGCTACTACCAATTGAAAGAGGCCAACTTATGGCTCAGGGACAGCAAACTGGTCAACAAGGCCGGCAAGACATACGAAATCATAATTCCCAGCGATAAATAAAACAATTCACCATGAGAAAGACTTTCGCATTAATACTCACTGCCGCTATCGCGTTTTGCGGATGCGCCTCGCTTCGCATGACTCCCGAGGAGAAGGCCGCCATTGAGGCCACCGTACAAGAGAATCTGGACAACCGCTCTTTCACCATTGAGGTTGACCAAATGAACCCGCTAAGGGGCGGCACAAGGCATGTCAACAATTATTCACTCCAAGTGGATGGAGATCGTTTGATCTCCTGTCTCCCCTATTTCGGCCAGGCATGGAACCTCCCATATGGCGGTGGCAAAGGAATGAATTTCGAATCCACAATCAGGGATTACATTGAGACAGTTCCAAAGGGTGACCTAAGGGAGATCACACTCACCACTAATAATGGCGAGGACTCGTTCGTGTTTGTAATAGACGTGTTCTCAAATGGTAAGACCAGCATCAGGGTGAGAAGCCGTAACCGGGAACCTATTGAGTATCAGGGCATGATGAGGACTGATCCTCAATCCGACAAATAGTTCAGCAAGAGATTACGGACACGATCGGATATCTTCTTGTGGGCATCCGTCGTGTTTTCCAACATTTCCGCGAGATTCTTATATTTGATTAGCTCGCGGACATCATTCACTTTATTGAATATGAGGCCTATGTATTCTTCGTAGGCCTCATCTGCCGTGTGTTCAAGCTCAGTGACCCTATCACAACACAGCGAGATGGCGGACAAGTTTTTCTTGATGTCATACAGAGAGGGAATCATGTCCTGGATAACCCCTGACTGAGCCCTGGCTATCTGAGAAAGCTCCTCAAGTTGTATGTCAATATGCTCAGGCTGATAGATCAGCACAGCTTTCGCGGTGTCTTTGATGACATCTATGCAATCATCCATGGCCATCGAAACCGACTGAAGGTCAAGCTTATTGACCTTCATCATCAGCCCGCCGGACAACATCTCATGGAACTCACTCAAAAGCGCGTCTCCCTGCACCTCGCATGCCTTGATCTCTTTCTCGTTAGAAAGCCACGAGTCACGATCCGATGAGGAGAACATATCAGCCAACAAAGTGGAAGACTTCGACAAAAAGTCCGCCTGCTGGACCAAGATTGGGATAAACTCGTGTTTCCCTCCCCTCAAAGCCATCTTAATATTTTTGTAAAGCCCCATAAAAAAAACGCGGATTAACAGCCACTGACTTATCTAATTTTCAAATTTACAACCTATTTAGAGATTTCACCCAATCTTGACAAAAAACTTAAACAATTCCGCCACTTTTTTTTCATAAAGACAAAGATTAGCGGGCTGGAAGGTAATTTCGCATCAAATAATCCCGCCTCAGGCTCTTCTTTACCTTGCAGCGGCGTTCTGCCGCGATCCACTCGCATCAGCCATGCATCATCTTGAACATCCATTTATCCTTGGGCGGGATTATTTCATTTCACCTCAAATCTGGATGGCGATGGGAAATGAGTCTGGAAAGCAGACAGTACAGCCTCAGAATAACGGGCATAAGACTCATCCGACATACTCACATCATTGATACACAATAACTTTGTAGATGGCTTCAAAATATGTGACGCTATAATCTCATGGTTGTGCACAGCCGGAGAGAGGTGTTTATTGGATATCCTGCCACGAACAGTCTTCCCTTTATAGTAAAGATAATCCAAATAAAGATACTGGTTGAAGTTCTCCGTGGCCTTGAATTTTGAGATGACCTTGAATATATCATCTTTGGAAAACTCGTAAAGCGTCTCGTTCTCACTCTTAAGCATCGGCGAACAAGTGTGCTGAGGCCTGACAAAGCTTAATCCTGGAGACATACCAAGAGCCTTCTTCGCCTGATGATCGGAATTCCGCGCCCTTTTCTTATACCTGCTTCCCGCCAAGAAATGGCGGTAGAAGCCTATTACGGCTTTTCCATCCCTGAAAAAGTCTTCCGGAGTACAATCACGTACAGGGAACATGTCGTCATTGAAGTACAGGAACTCTTCTCCGAGACCTGGAATCATGTGCATGAACATCTCTATGGTCGTGCTGTTGAAAGTGGGCAGGAAACGACTGGGAATCAAATCTTTATGAAGAACCACCTTTACGGCGGAACGATCAATCCACCCTGGGACCTGGCTTTCTCCTGAGACCAATAGGAAAACATTCTCTATGAAAGGCATATACTTTTCGATTCCCCTCAAGAGGTATTTCAGCGTACCCCAGTCACGGTAGCGTTTAGCCAGAAACTTCTCACTCGAAGTGGAGGCGGCATATTCCGCCTGCCAGACCGGATCGAGACCATTTACATATGTGATGACTGCATCCATGGATTGCTAATTCTTAAACAAGAGAGATGAAAGCGCCTTTGGAGCGGGACTCTTCCCGCCATCTCTTCAAAGATGGATACTCCCTCACAAGCTCAGGAATATTCCTGAGAGGGAGAAATGATAACCAACGCAGAGCCATCGCGGATTGCCGCAAAGGCTGCCAAAGGGCTTGTATAAAGAAAGACGACCCGGGATCGCTGAGGCGGACCTTAGAATATTGGCAATTGAGGTATATGCGCCTTTCTTTTGGCATATTCCTGGCCTGGCGGTCATGAACCCCGACCGCGGAGGTGAGAACCCCTATCCCGAAACCATGAAATCTCACCCGGTCGCAATAATTGTTGTCCTCACCATAATGGGTGAAAGCTGGTGAGAATAAGCCTATTTCTTTGAGGCACTCCGCTGAGATCATCCAATGAGCTGCCATGACGAACCGCACGGGCTGAACCTCATTAACAGGGTCAAGCGTGCCGTGAAAGTGCCTGTTGAATCGTTTATCCGGCGTCTGAAGATCCGGCCTCATCTGAGCGGGGCTGAGAATCCCCCACTTCCCTTTCCCGAACGCCCGGATGAGCTTCTCGAAAGTATCCGGCATGACCCACGCGTCCTGGTTCAGGAGATACACGAAATCATATCCCTCCTCAAGAGCATGTTTGAGACCTATATTATTCGCCTTGGAGAAACCAAGATTCACGTCTGATTGGACCAACTTGACCGAGGGGAAATGGATCCGGACGTAATCCGCTGACCCGTCATCCGAGCCGTTGTCAAACAGGAAAACGTCAGCCGGAACGGAGCTGGACATAACCGATGAAAGGCAACGCTCAAGCCACTGCAGGCCGTTGTACGTGACAATTATGACGAGAATGCGGCTCATTATCTTGAGAGGCTTCTGAGATAACCAGCAGTGAAAGAAGTACCTGTGAGCGCCATATTCTCAGGAGTGCCGGAGAACACCACCTCACCTCCATTGTCTCCAGCATCGGGACCGAGATCGATAATCCAGTCCGCTGCCCTGATCACATCCATATTATGCTCCACGACAATCACCGTGTGCCCTTTGTCCAAAAGCACGTCAAAGGCCTTCAAGAGTTTCTCCACATCATAGAAATGGAGGCCGGTGGTAGGCTCGTCGAAAAGAAACAAGATCTTCTCTTTCCTGACAGAGGCTGAATCTTCGCTCAGGGCCAGGAAATACGCCAGTTTTATCCTTTGGCTCTCACCCCCGGAAAGAGTCGATGAGCTCTGACCGAGCTTGATATATGAGAGTCCCACGTCCACAAGCGGCTGCAGCCTATGGGCTATCTGGATGGCGAGTTCCTCACTTTGGGAGCCAAAGAAGGCGATTGCCTCCTCAACGCTCATGTTGAGGATATCATCAATATTCTTCCCTTTGTAACGGACCTCCAGGATGTCCGGTTTGAACCTCTTGCCCCCGCAGGCCTCGCAAACCATGGTCACATCAGCCATGAACTGCATAGGTATACGTACGAAGCCATCTCCTTGGCACTCCGGGCATCTCCCACCCTCCTGGTTGAATGAGAAGAAGGATGGCGTGTAGCCGTTAATCTTGGCGTATTGCTGCTCCGACAATAGCTTACGGATGTCATCGTAGACTTTAAGATATGTGACGGCGTTGGACCTCGAGCTCTTGCCTATCGGATTCTGGTCAACATATTCCACCCTGGTGACCCTGTCAAGATTACCTGAAAGCTTCCTGAACACTCCTGGCAGATCGCCTGTCTGGTTAATACGACGATATAAGGCTGGATAGAGAATATCCCCGACAAGAGATGATTTTCCAGACCCGCTTACTCCGGAGACAACAGTCAGGACGCCAAGGGGGAACTTGACATCTATGTCCTTAAGGTTATGCTCCATCGCACCCTCGACATTGATGGAATATGTCCATTTCCTCTTCTCGCGGACATAACCACCTCTCTTTCCGGTAAGGTATTGTAGAGTGAGAGACTTCTTCAAGGCTGAAGCAGGCAATTTGTCCGACATCCTGCCTTGGAAGACAATCTCACCTCCATCGACACCGGCCAAAGGTCCCATGTCAATAAGCATGTCAGCAGCCCGGATAATCTCCTCATCATGCTCGACCACTACGACTGTGTTGCCAATGTCCCTCAGCTTACGGAGAACGGATATCAACCTGTCTGTATCCCGGGGATGTAGACCGATACTTGGCTCGTCCAGGATATACATCGACCCCACCAGAGAGCTGCCAAGGGCTGTCACAAGATTGATTCTTTGGCTCTCTCCACCAGAAAGAGTGTTGCATGCCCGGCTCAAGGTAAGGTAAGATAGCCCGACATCGTTGATATACCCAAGCCTGGAGAGAATCTCTTCCACCGCCTTATGAACTATACCATTCTCATAATCAGTAAGTTCCAAAGATTGGAAGAAAGAGGTGAGCTCACCGACATTCATGTCGAGCAACTCCGATATATTCTTTCCTCCCACCTTGACATACAAGGCTTCGGGACGCAATCTGGACCCGTGGCAAGCGTGACAGGTTGTTCTTCCGGAGAACCGGCTAAGCATATACTTGTACTGGATCTTGTAGCGGTTTGATTCCACCCACGAGAAGAACTCGTTTATGCCCACTATGGAATTCTCATCGCCTTCGACACTGTGACCATTCCAGATGATATCCTTGACTTCCCTGGAGAGATTGCAATATGGCTCGAAAATAGGGATGCCATACCTCTCAGCCACCTGGACCAGATGATCCTTGAACCACCCCATCTTATCGCCTCTCCAGCACGCTATAGCGCCATCATAGATGCTCTTGCTCTTATCGGGCACCACAAGATCCTCACTGACACCGATAATCTTGCCGAGACCACCGCACACTGGACAAGCGCCGAGCGGACTGTTGAATGAGAACAGATACTCGTCCGGCTCGCGGAATGTCATCCCGTCAAGCTCAAAGCGATTGATGAACTCTTCCTTCCCCTCATCCTTAACAAGCACGAGTTTACCCTGGCCTTCCCTGAAGGCGTTGTCTATCGAGGAACGAAGCCTGGTCTGAAGATCTTCCCAATCAGTCTGGGGCCATGGCTCACCAGAATCATAATACGGCAGACACGACTTGAACACCGGCAGTTTGAGACGGTCCACAAGGAGGTAAAGCTCTTTCGGATACTCTCCTTTGTCAGCCATTCTCATTATATCCTCAATCCTGATGATACCTTCTTCTCCGTAAAACCTGGAATATCCCTCCTCTTTGAGACGGAGCATCAACTCGACTTTGTCCTCCCTAGCCTCCCAGCCAAGGTCCGCCAGTATGTATACGGTTCTCGAATCACCCGAAAGGATACTGGCCATGACATCACCCTGTCCGTGGCACTTAACCTCACGCCCGCTGATCGGGGAATATGTCCTACCGATACGAGCAAAGATAATCCTCAGATAATCATATATTTCCGTGGTAGTTGCAACAGTAGAGCGAGGGTTGCGAATATTGACTTTCTGCTCAATCGCTATCGCAGGGGGAATACCTTCTATGGATTCCACATTCGGCTTGCTCATACGACCGAGGAATTGCCTGGCGTACGAGCTTAAACTCTCGGCGAAGCGCCTCTGCCCTTCAGCGAAAAGGGTATCGAATGCCAACGAGGATTTACCGGAGCCGGAAATACCGGTCACAACCACGAACTTGTTCCGCGGTATCTCCAAAGTCACATCCTTCAGGTTGTTGACCTTGGCTCCCCTTATGACTATATTCCCTTCCGGCATTCTCAGATCCTGGAGATAATCCCTTTGAACAAGGCGATCATTCTAGTGGCGGCGGCATCTGCCTGACGGACAATCTCCTCTCCGTCAGTGACATAATCGGAGTCCTCATCCTCATGGGCGACATCAGTGATCACGGACACCCCGAATACCGGAATGTCAGCGTGACGGGCCACAATAACCTCAGGAGTGGTGGACATCCCCACAGCGTCGGCTCCGACGATACGCATGTACTTGTACTCGTGAGGTGTCTCATATGTAGGACCGGTGCAGGCCAGATAGACGCCCTTCCTCAATTGGATTCCCAGCCCGGCAGCCACCTCATCGGCCAGAGCTATCAGGCGGTGGTCGTAAGGTCTGGTCATATCAGGGAACCTGGGCCCGAACTCGTCCAGATTGGGCCCTATCAAAGGATTGGGTATCTGATTGATATGATCAGTTATGACCATAAGGTCTCCGATACTGAAAGAAGTGTTCACACCACCGGCGGCGTTAGAGACGAACAGATACTCTATGCCGATGACTTTCATCACCCTGATCGGAAGCGTGACAGTGTCCATGTCGTAGCCCTCGTAGTAATGGAGACGTCCCTGCATGGCTATGACGGTCTTACCGCCTAATTCGCCGACAATGAAATTGCCTTTGTGCCCTATTGCGGTAGAGACGGGAAAACCCGGGATAGTCTTGTATGGAATGGTGACTGGGTCCTTTATGTCATCAACAAGCCTTCCGAGACCGCTGCCGAGGACAATTCCAACAGTAGGCGCAAGCCCCTTTTCATCAAGTATTTCCTTGACGAAAGAGGCGGCGTTATGTATTCTTTCCGATCTTGGGTCCATGGAGACGTTCTATTTATACGACGCCACAGCCTTGATCGCACATTTCTGGCACAACTTGGCGTCCTTCTTTGTTATCAAATACTCAGTGTCCTCGAGAAGATAGGGGTTCCCCTTAACGGATTTTCCAAGGGTAGGCTTTATCAGCGACTCAAACCAGACGCAAGCGGCGATGTAACGTCCATGCTGACGGCTGAGGTGGAATCCGTCCCTAGTCAGCTGATAGACCTTGGAATCTGCCGGAACACGGTTCTCGTTATTGAGACGGGTCTCCCTCGCCATCTGCACAGCGATTCCAGAAGGAATCACCACCGGGACATTGAAATCCTTGCGAGCTCTGCTGACACAATCCACAATCGCGTCATACATCACCTTCTGGTCATGGTTGTAGTTCTTGAAAGCACCATGGTCGGAGTTGGAGGCGTATGCCCAGGTCATATGCCAGACAATGGCTGCCTTAGGGTTCAGAGCCTCTTTGCGGATAATGGACAACAGTTTGGGAGCCCAATTCTGATAAGTCTCGTAAGTGCCTGAGTTATTGGATACTTCCTGAACAGTTATTATATCCCATGGCTCGTCCTTCAAGCCGTCCAAAATGGTGGCGTTCTTGCTGACAGTGACCCACTTGTTATTGGTCGACTTGTAATAGATGTAGTCAGGAGTGCCATTCTCATATTCCTTGCAATGCCTTTCCAGGGAGCATCCGCCGATGTAGAGACGGGCTATAATGACATTGTGGATTCCGGCGGCTTCCAGCAGCCCGGGAATATACTCGGTGCCATCATCAGAGAAGCTATTCCCGACAGCGAGGATACGCAGAGTGTCAGGATTCTGGGGTAAAGGATAATTGGCGGGCGCCACTTGCGCCAGCAAACCAGATGTCGCCAACATGGCGACCACTAAAAGCCATAACCGTCTCATCATAAAACTCCTTAATAAAAAAGAAGAGAACATCTTCGCAAAGATACGAAAAAGTTCTCTCTAATGATACATACGTCAGGCGACTACATTCCGCCCTGTCCAGCTCCAGCGACACCTGTCGCCGAAGAGCCCGCGGCCCCTGTTCCAGGCGCCTGTCCGTTGGTGTTATTGATCACATCGTCGTTGGTGATGGACTTTCTTGTCTTCTTGACCTGGAAGCCCTGCTTGCCGAATGTATATGTCAAATTCAAGCCGACCTGCCTGATAGGCACTGTCACTTTGGACCTCGTCTCGAAATTCCCGCCGCTGGCGAAGGATTCGATAGTCATTCCGCCTTTCTCGAAGTTAGAGATGAACTGCCCGGTAACCCGCAGTTTATTAGCGAGAAAGCCCTTTGACAGACCAATGACCCCCATAGTGAATCCCTTGTTCCAGCCCTGCAGAGTCCATGTTTTTCCTCCAGCCATGAGGTTGGCGCTCAGGAGCATATCGGAAGGAAGGGTCTGCTGGAGCCCGGCCATCACGTTCCAGTTCCATCCGTTGTTCTTCTGGGTGAGCTTGTCGCTTGAGAACATGCTGTACCCGACAGAACTGTTCGTGTATATCCTCGTCTTAGGGCCTGCAGTCCAGTTGACGAATGCGGTGATGCCGGTATTGTCCTCCACGACTATATTACCGTAAGTCGTGTTCATAATCCCCTCATCGTCATAGAAACTATAGTCAGATATTCCGCTCCCAGTGTGGCTATATCGGCCGGTGAGGCTAACTATCCATTTTGGATTGAATGAATTAAACACCAAGCTTATGATGTCGGACCTCGCACTGGTAAGGTCGCTGTTTCCGTAAGACACCACCGTCGGCATTGACCTGTTGACATAGGGATTCAGGTAAGTGATACCAGGCCTTTGGATCCTCCTGTTGTAGGTCAATCCAATGTTTCGAGTCGCGGCTATATTGTACTGAAGACTCGCGCTCGGGACAATATCCCCGAATCCTGTCTTGAAGTCTTGGCCAAATCCTTTTCCGTAACGGACTTTCTGCCAGGTGTATTCGTACCTCAATCCAGCGATGAGGGAGAACTTCCCGAAAGTACCTGTGTATTCGGAATATAAGGCTCCTATGTCGTTGAAATGGTCGTAGAGCATGCTGCCTTCTGTATTGTGAACCCAGCTATTCCCATCGGCGAAATAGAGTTTGTCATCCGCCGAATTGTGGCGAGCGATATACTTCAGCCCCGAGCTTAGAGACTGCCCAGACCCTAGCGGGGTCGTGTAATCAAGCTGGAAAGTGTTCTCCTGGGAATTGTCATCACCCTCGCTCATGCGATCTGGCAGCTGGAACGGCATGTCTGAGAAGCGGCTGGTGTACTCAGTTTTCAGAGGAGACCCCGAATACCTGTAGGACAATGTCAAAGCCCTTCCGGCGACTTCAGCGCTGGTGTGCTGATAATCAAGGCTTCCATTTATTCCGCTGGTCCTGTACTTCGTCTCCTGATCGTTGATATAGGAATATGGAGTGACACCTCCCATTGTGATTTTCGAGTTGCCTTCCGCGCTCTGGTAGAAACCTGTCATCCCGAATGACCCTGACAACAGATCCCGTGGAGATATCTCATAACTGGCATTCAAGTCGGCGAACACGAACGGAGACTTCTGATTCTGAACCATTTCCGTGTTCTGGAAATCTCCACTCCCAAGATTCTTCTGGGTGGCGTCATAAGATATTCCGTTTAATTTCTGGTAGCCGCCGGCAGCGTTGACTCCCACTGTCAGTTTACCTTTCTTAGCGGTCAGATAAACCCCTCCGTTCTCACCTTTAGTCGTCACCCCGACATTGACCGAGCCATAAGCCCCATCAGCTACAGCGGAGGAAGCTCCCGCGGTGGTACCGGTGATAAGATTCAGGATTCCACCCGCACCCTCAGCATCATATTTCGCTCCAGGGTTAGTGATAACCTCGATATCTTTGACCGCACTGGCAGGCATGACCTTCAGGATTTGGGACGGATTGGAGCTGAGCATCTGGTTGGGCTTGCCGTCCACATAGACTTTGAAACTCGAACTTCCGTTCACTGTGATATTATCCTGCCCGTCAACCGTTACCATCGGAACCTTACGGAGCATGTCCAAAAGCGTTCCGGTCTTTGAGTCCGGATCAGCCTCAACCTTGTAAGTCAGCTTGTTGACATCAAGTTTCACCAAGGTCTTCATCGCCTGCACAGCAGCGGCGTCAAGAGCCTGAGCATCGTCCTGCAAAAGGATTTCGCCCAAATCAAGTTCAGTCTGGCCTTCGACCTTGAATCCCTTGCTGACAGCCTTCCTGCCCATATTCTGAAGCAGCAGCATATATTCCCCATTACCGGGGACTGTCCTCTCGAACTTGCCGAGTGAGTCGGTCACCGAATATGCCGACGGCCGGTCCTGTCCATTCTTTATGAACTGCACGACCGCCCCAACCTCAGGCTGACGGGACAAGGAGTCCAGCACAGTTCCCTTCACATTGGTCTGGGCATACAGACCCGCCGACATAGCAAGCGTTAATACAAATGATACAAATCTTAAGTGTCTCATATCTTTTCGCATTATTCTTTTGCAAATATAATTTAATTATTTTCTATTTTCCAAATATTATTTAATGTTTTTCATAAATTATTTAATAATAAGTGGTGAGCTAAGACTGAAACTGCCCAAAATGGACATTTTGTCAGACGTAAGTGCCAAATAGTCAGCAAGTTATGCCAAAATGTCCACTTTTTCAGCCTTTTTGGCACTGGTACGGGGATTGCCTTTCCTATAAGCGTCCGCCCGAAAGGACGGGGTTGAAAACAAAAGATATTAACTAAATATAGGAGGTTTTAATCATGTTACCTGTTTCAAGAAGATACAACCAGAACTGGTTGCCGAGCATTTTCAATGATTTCTTCGATGACAATTGGGTAGAGAAAGCCAACTCGACCGCCCCGGCGATCAACGTTTTAGAAAATGAGCATGGTTACGAGCTCGAGCTCGCGGCCCCAGGATTGACCAAACAAGATTTTAAGGTCAGCCTTGACGATGAGGGAGATCTCGTGATCAATATGGAGAAAAAGGAGGAGAACAAGGACGAGAAGAAGCGTGGCCGCTACCTGAGACGCGAATTCTACCACACCAAGTTCCAGCAGACTATGCTGCTTCCTGATGATGCCGACAAAGAGAAGATCAGCGCCACTGTCGAGAACGGTGTATTGCTGGTGAGCATACCCAAGGTTGAGCCGAAGGTTGTTCCTCAGGCCAACAAGGTTATCGAAATCAAATAAATTTGAAAAAAAATTTGCGTAGCCAGCAATTTTGACTATCTTTGCATCCGCGTTTGAAATGAACGCGGATCTTTTTTAAGTCTGGTGCGGTAGTTCAGCTTGGTTAGAATGCCGGCCTGTCACGCCGGAGGTCGAGGGTTCGAGCCCCTTCCGCACCGCCAAACAAAATAGCCTGCTCTTATGAGCGGGCTATTTTGTTTGGCGGCGCGGAGCGCCCTATCATTCATTGGGGGGCGTTCCCCCCAAACCCCCTGAACTCGCTTCGCTCGGAAGGTAAACACCTAAATTCCTACCTCTCCAGAATGAACACGGAGAAGGAAAGGGGCGGTACGGAGGCGGAAATAGTCTTGCCTTCACCGGAGAAAGCGAAAGAGACAGGAACTATCTTATCCGGCTCATCGAGGCAGTTCTCAGCCATCCGGTCCGAGCAGTCCAACCGGACACCCTCAACAGCTTTCACGAGATCCTTCTTCTTAAGACCAGTGAAATTAAGGACAACTTCCCGCGGTTCCTCAGACGTGTTGGCCACCTTGACATAGATCTTGGAGCCATCCGAAACGGCACTGGCGAAAAGTCCCCCTTGACCTTCAGAACCAGTCACATTAGCGTCTGACATCTTCAAAGACAATGTGTTCCGTCCCTTAAAACGCCCATATAGGCTCTGAACCTGCCAACTGACGGTCCTGAAAGAACGAAGATTGTCAAACCAGATAAGGTCCGGCCTCCACTGCCAACCCTCGACGTGAGCGAACAATGGGGCGTATGTGGCCATCTGGACAACATCGGCGTTACGCTCTATTCCAGTCATGAAAGCGGCCTCCAGAAGGGCTGCGTAGGAATGGTTCCATTTCGCTCCTCTCGCATGGCACGCATATTCACCGGCAAACACCTTCGGGCCTTTGCGGTCATAGTTGTCATAGCGCGCTCCCTGGGAAAGGAACCACTCGTATGGACGGTAGAAATGCTCGTCAACCAGATCCACCCCAATGCGCCTCATCTCAGGCCATAGGAAATCAAACTGCTCTCCCTCCGAACCAGGACCGCTGGAGCCGATTATCTTTATCTCAGGATATGCCGCCCGGATAGCCTTCACAAACGGTTCCAACCTCTGGGTGTAGAGCTCTCCCCATTGCTCATTACCAATAGCTATATACTTGAGATTAAACGGCTTAGGATGTCCCATTCCAGCCCTGACACTTCCCCATTCCGAAGTGGCCGGCCCATTGGCGAACTCAATCAAGTCAAGAGCGTCCTGAATGTACGGCTGAAGGCAATCAACGGGAATATGGGCGTCATCACCTTCATTCTGAAACTGGCAGGCCAGACCACAACTCAAAACAGGCAATGGCTCACTACCTATCTCCTCTGAGAGGAGGAAGAACTCATAAAAACCGAGTCCGTAGCTCTGGTGATAATCCGGGTAAAGGCGATAAGGGAAACAATACTGCCAACGGTTGGAGTTTAGGGGACGGTTCTCAACAGGGCCAACCGAGTTCTTCCAATTGTAGCGGCTGGAGACCTCTGTTCCCTCCACTATGCAGCCTCCGGGGAAACGGAATATTCCTGGATGGAGATCGGCCAAAGCCTGGGCGAGATCCTTCCTCAAGCCGTTGCGATGCCCATTCCATGTGTCAACCGGGAAGAGTGACACATGCTCAAGGTCCGTGGCAAGCCTGCCACCATCAAGGAATATCCGCAAAACGGCCTTGTCAAGTGTTTTGGAAGGCTTTAGGATCAATTCGTATTGTTTCCACGCAGTTCCTGAGACAGCCAGTTCCGCGTCACAGAGAGCATGATCCTCTTCCATCGACGCAGGGTCTGACAACTCGACATTTAGTTTAGAGGAGCCTCCTTCCGGGACTCTCGCCCAGACGCTGAACCGGTATTCCTCACCTCCATGGACCCCGATCCCGAAGAATCCATCATTCTCAATCCCGGTCCACCTGTGCGGATGGCCAGGGTCAGAAAGCCTGACATAATGAGGATTCCGGTCGAACGGTCCATCATTGAGGACCTCCACATTCCCGAAAACCTTCCAACCCTGAAGAGGATTGGAAGGGAACTCGAAAGAGCGGTTCTTCACGAGCTCGGCGTATAATCCGCCGTCAGCCGCGAAATTGATGTCCTCGAAGAATATCCCGTACTGGGTAGAACTGATCGGCGCCCCGGTCTTACCGAGACCCACATCAAGTCTGTAAGTCTGAGCGGGAAGAACTGTTTGGGCAAAAAAGGCTAATAATAGGGATAAAAGGTATCTTTGACGCATATCGTTCACTTTGCGCGAAGATAACTATTTATGACCTAAATAACATGGCACCAACCATGTGTGTCTTCAGCCTCGCCGTTCTGGATCGACGTTATCATCCCGTATAGTTTCCGTGAGACAGGACCCACCGCGCCATCCGGGAAGAAACGGAAGGATTTCTCCACAAAGGATTCCTCCAAGACCGGTTTGACGTCGATGTGCGAAAGTGGCGTTATCACGACCGCCGTCCCGCACCCAGCGGCTTCTTCGAAGGAAGAGAGTTCCTCAAGTGGAACAGGCCTCTTCTCGACGGTCATTCCCAAGTCCTTCGCGACCTCCTGGAGAGTCATGTTGGTGATGGATGGCAGGACGCTGTCGGATAGAGGAGTGATATATTTATTCCCTTGAATAGCGAAGAAATTGGAAGACCCGAACTCATCAATGAACTCCCTCGTGGAAGAATTCAAGTACAAGAGCTCAGTGTAGCCTTGCTCGTGCGCGATCTTGTAGGGCATAAACGTGGCGGCGTAATTAGCTCCTATCTTGTACCTTCCAGAGCCTTTGGGGGCTGCCCGGTCGTAGTTTCCAGGTATCACGGCGGCACATGATTTCATACTTTCCCCATAATATGATCCCACAGGAGCGCACATCACGGCGAACATGGCCTCCGGGTACGGAACCAACTGCATCTGTGGATGAATACCGATCAATAGAGGACGGACATACATCGACGCGCCGTAACCGTACGGCGGAAGGAACTCAAGGTTCTGTTTGACACATTCCTCACACATCTGGATGAACACAGACTCATCCGGGCAAGGCATGCCTAGATAATTTGCGGTCATCTTCATCCTGGCCGCGTTCCGGTCCGGGCGGAACAGGGCAACGCTCCCGTCTTTGCGCCGGAAAGCTTTCAGACCCTCAAAACAAGAGATAGCGTAATGAAGGACTTGCGAAAAAGGATCAAACGTGAAAGAGAATTCCTCTGTCGATTCAGGAGAGCTCCATTCCCCTTCCCTGTAAAACGCGCGCACAACAGTCCTTGTGCGATAGGCGTCAAAGCCTAGGTTTTTCCAATCAATCTGTGTCATGATTTATAGATTTTATCAGCAATCCAATCACCGACCTCAGAGGTAGACTTATTACCTCCAAGATCCTCAGTAACAACACCTTCCTCAATGGAAGCGGACACCGCCTCACGTATAATCCTCCCCTCCTCCATAAGCCCGAACGAGTATTCGAACATCATAGCCGCGGAAAGGATAGACGCCACTGGGTTGGCGATATTCTTCCCCGCCGCCTGTGGATACGATCCATGAATCGGCTCGAACAATGACGTGTGTTTTCCTATCGAGGCGGAGGCCAGCAACCCCATCGATCCCGACACGCAACTAGCCTCATCTGTCAGAATATCGCCGAAAGTGTTCTCTGTGACAATGACATCGAAGAACTTGGGACAGCGGATGAGCTGCATCGCGGCGTTGTCCACAAACATGTAATCCACCACCACGTCAGGATATTCCGGCTCCATTTCCTTAGCTATGGCCCGCCATAGTCTCGACGTCTCCATAATATTGGCTTTGTCCACCACTGTCAGATGTTTACGGCGCCTTCTGGCATATCCGAAAGCGAGACGGAGAATGCGATCAACCTCGAAGCGGCTATACACGCAGGTGTCGTAAGCCGTATCCCCACCATCTTTCCTGCCTCTCTCACCGAAATACATCCCTCCGGTGAGCTCTCTCACACAAAGGAAATCAGCTCCATCAACCAGCTCAGCGCGCAACGGTGATTTGTTCACGAGGGATTTGAATGTCTCGACAGGACGGAGATTGGCGTAAAGACCCAGTTTTTTCCGAATAGCCAGAAGCCCCTGTTCAGGACGTATCTTAGAGTTCGGATCATTGTCATATCTCGGGTCACCTACAGCACCGAAGAGGACAGCGTCACTTTCGAGACAGAGCTTGTGGGTCTCCTCGGGGTATGGGTCACCGAAACGATCAATGGCAGCGGCTCCCATATAACCGAAAGTGAATACCGCCTCATGGCCGAACCTGTCACAAACCGCTTCCACGGCCTTTACAGCTTGTTCCACCACCTCCGGCCCTATGCCGTCTCCAGGTAGTTTAGCGATTGATAATCTCATATCTGTCTTTTTCAAAAGTTTCTATCTTATCACTCTGCAGAAGAAGGAAATCAATGTCATCCAGAGCGTTCATCAAGCAATATTTCTTGTAGGGATTCAGATCGAAAGACTCGCATGCTCCAGTAGCGAGATTAGTCACGGTCTGCGAAGGGACATCGACCCTCACTTTAGTGGAAGGATTATCAGCGATAGACCTGAACAGACCAGACAGAAAAGCCTCCGACACAACAACCGGCAACACGAAGTTATTAAGCTCATTGTTCTTATGAATGTCAGCGAATGAGCTGGATATCACCACCTTGAATCCGAATCCGGCTATCGCCCACGCGGCGTGCTCACGACTGGATCCACATCCGAAATTCTTCCCCGCCACCAGAATATCGCCTTTGAAGCGCGGATCATTCATCACAAAAGATGGATCAGGCGATCCGTCAGGTCGGAAACGCCAGTCCCTGAACAGATTCTCGCCCAAAAACCTCTCATCCCTGGTTGTCGCCTTGAGGAAACGGGCCGGAATGATCTGGTCTGTATCGATGTTATCTATCGGAAGAGGCACGCATGTGCTCTCAACAATATCAAATCTCTGTTTCATAACAATTCCCTCGGATCTGTCACAACTCCAGTCACAGCGGCAGCGGCCGCTGTCAGCGGGCTTGCGAGGATAGTTCTCGAGCCTGGCCCCTGACGTCCTTCAAAGTTACGGTTACTCGTTGATACACAATACTTTCCCGGCGGCACCCTGTCCTCGTTCATGGCCAGGCAGGCGGAGCATCCAGGCTGTCGGATCTCAAACCCGGCATCTTTAAGCACCTTATCCAAACCCTCCTCCTCAATCTGACGGCGAACCGCCCATGAACCGGGCACAAGCCAAGCGACGACTCCGGGAGCTTTATGGCGACCTTTCACAATTGACGCGAAGTTTCTGAAATCCTCGATCCTGCCATTTGTACAGGCTCCGAGGAAAACATAGTCAACAGGCTTGCCAATCATCCTGTCACCTTCATGGAAGTCCATGTATGCCAATGATTTATCCGGATATCCCCGAGGTATGCTCCCGGTTATAGGAATCCCCGCTCCGGGATTGGTCCCGAACGTTACCATAGGCTCTATCAAAGTCGCGTCAAAGAATAACTCTTTATCAAACACCGCATCCTCATCGCTCTTGAGACTACTCCATTGGGCAACCGCCTTATCCCAAGCTTCCCCTTTAGGGGCATATTCCTTCCCCTTCAGGTAATTGAACGTGATCTCATCTGGGGCAACGAAACCACCCCTGGCACCCATCTCTATCGAAAGGTTGCACAATGTCAGGCGCCCCTCCATGGAAAGAGATCTCACAGTGGATCCGGAATACTCGACAAAGTAGCCTGTCGCCCCGCTAGTGGAGATCTCCCTCATCAAAAACAAGGCGATGTCTTTGGCGGTCACTCCTTTGGCGAGCTGGCCTTCGACTGTGATTCTCATTGACTTAGGTTTTTGCTGGAGTACGCATTGAGAGGCCAGGACCATCTCAACCTCACTGGTTCCAATGCCGAAAGCCACAGCTCCAACCGCCCCGTGGGTCGAGGTATGGGAATCACCGCACACAATGGTCATTCCGGGCAGGGAAAGGCCCTTCTCCGGCCCTACCACATGGACTATCCCATTGTCTTTATGCATCACTCCGAAATGAGTCAGGCCGAATTCGGCGGCATTGGCGCTGAGAGTGTCCACCTGCTTACGTGAGACCGGATCCTGAATCGGAGATTCCTGACCGACAGTGGGGATGTTATGGTCAGGCATACAGATTATCCGCTCCGGCCTGAAGCAGCCTATTCCACGGGAACGGAGACCGTCGAAAGCCTGTGGACTTGTCACCTCATGGCAGTAAAGCCGGTCAATATAAAGCTGTTCCAGCCCTCCATCGACCCTCTGAACCACATGAGAATCCCAAATCTTGTCAAAAAGCGTGTTCATCAGAGTCAGATCTTATTGATGCAATCCACATAAGCCTCGACTGAGGCAGAGACGATGTCCGTACTGGCACCGAAACCATAATATACCCTGCCCTCACTCTCGACCTGCATATGAACTTTACAGGAGTCATCCGAGCCCTTTGTGATGCCCTGGATAGTGAACTCGTTGATAGTCATTGGTCTATGAACTATCTGGCGAAGAGCGTTAATGGAAGCGTCCACAGGACCGTTTCCGGTTGCCGCAGCCTCGAATTTCTCACCGGCGATGTCAAGCCCGATAGAAGCGACCGGCTTCATGCCAATCCCACTTGTAGCCTGTAACCAATCGACCTTGATCCGCCGGCCATGGGCTCTGTCAGCCCCCGCCAACATCAGGATGTCATCGTCATGGATTTCTTTCTTGCTGTCAGCGAGTTTCAAAAAAGCTTTGTACACTTCATCCAGTTTAGGGTCATCCAGTTTGACACCGTTCACCTCGAGACGGTATTTCAAGGCAGCCCTACCGCTTCTCGCGGTCAGAACTATGGCGTTTGTGTCAATTCCGACGTCATTAGGGTCAATGATCTCATAAGTTCCCGCGTTCTTCAAAACCCCGTCTTGATGTATCCCGGACGAGTGCGCGAAAGCGTTTTTGCCGACAATCGCCTTATTTGGCTGGACGGGCATATTCATGAGGGATGATACCATCCTGCTCGTAGGATAGATCCTCTTGGTGTTAATGTTTGTTTCCAGGGGAATACCCTTATGGGCCTTCAAAATCATGGCTATCTCTTCCAGAGCAGTGTTCCCGGCCCTCTCCCCTATGCCATTGATCGTGACCTCGCACTGCCGGGCCCCATTGAGCAGTCCCGCCATAGTGTTGGCGGTAGCCATCCCGAGATCGTTATGACAGTGAGTCGATATGACAGCTTTCTCGATCCCATCCACATGCTCAACAAGGTATTTTATCTTCGCCCCATACTCTTCCGGCAAGCAGTAACCTGTCGTGTCAGGAATATTCACCACTGTCGCGCCAGCCTTGATCGCAGCTTCAACGACACGGGCGAGATATTCATTATCTGTACGTCCGGCGTCCTCCGCATAGAACTCGACATCCTCCACATATTTCTTGGCGTATTTGACAGCCCGGACCGCACGTTCAAGGATTTCCTCCCGATTGGAGTTGAACTTATAACGGATATGCTCATCCGAGGTGCCTATTCCAGTGTGGATCCGCTTGCGCTTCGCGTACTTCAAGGCATCCGCAGCCATATCTATGTCTTTCTCCACCGCCCTGGAAAGAGCGCAGATGACAGGCCAGGTCACGGCTTTAGAAATCTCAACTACCGAATTGAAATCTCCGGGGCTGGAAATGGGGAATCCCGCTTCAATGATATCCACACCCAGCTGCTCCAGAGCCTTGGCAACCTGAATCTTCTCAACTGTGTTGAGCTGACACCCCGGAACCTGCTCGCCGTCCCTGAGCGTGGTGTCGAAAATATACACTTGTCCGTTCATATACACGATATAATAACCCTAAAAAAGAAAACTCCTTCTCAGTCTTGGACTGGAAGGAGTAGGAATATCTTTACAATTTCAACCACGCCTTTCAGTCCGCGCCTATGGAAGGGCGAGGATAAGAAGGGAGAGGGCGAGAATTGATAAAATACTCATGCTGTTATAAACTATAACCTGATACAAATAAAAGAAAACAAGTTCAAATAATCAAGGAAATACTAATATAAATCGTTTCTAATCAGCGTCAGCCAAAACCGGGAACCCTTGCCTGTAAGCATCCAGAAACTCCATTGAAACTTCACAAATTATAGAGTCAACCGCATTTTGCTTACAAATTGAAAGCACTTCACCCAAAGGATTAATTAAAGTAGTATGTCCGGGATATATATTCTTTGGATCTGAACCGACACGGTTCACTCCCGCCACATAACAAGCGTTCTCAATAGCTCTGGCTTTGAGCAAGGCGTCCCATGCGGCGATCCTTGACTCCGGCCAACTGGCCACATAAAGGATGAGGTCATATTCAGGACGCCCATCCACTAGACGGTTCCTTGCGAATGCCGGGAAACGCAGGTCATAACAAACCTGGAGCAGGATCCTGACACCCATATACTCAACAATAACACGTTCTTTTCCAGGGACATATCGCTTATGTTCCCCCGAATAGGTGAATAAGTGCCGTTTGTCGTAAAAAGACACCGTTCCGTCGGGGAACACGAAATAAAACCTGTTGCGGTATCCCTCAGGGGATGTTGTGGAAAGGCTTCCAGCCACCGCCCTACCATTTCTGACAGCATAATCCCTCATCCAGTCCAGGCCCTCACGTCCGGAGACTTCGGAGACAGCCCCAGGCTTAGTCACGAATCCAGTCGCAAACATCTCTGGAAGAACGACAAGATCGGCTTCCGGGGACGAGGAAAGTATAGTCTCAAGCTCAGCCAAGCTTTGAGAGGGATTCTCCCATACAGGAGATGATTGTATCAATTGTATTCTCATCGCCCACCTCCTCCACGGCCGCCGCCGCTAAAACCACCGCCACCGCTGTGGGAGGTATGACCGCCATAACCACCGCGGCTGCTATGACCACCACTATAGCCACCTCCGCCTGATGAATAAGTGGGCCGAGGCGCTCCATAAATCGCGGCGGTATGTACATGGTCGGAAATCGAGCGACCGCTGCCCATAATCGAGGTGAAGGTCTTGTAATCGTATGTGAAAGTCTGTTCAAACAGTTTTGGATCAATATCCTTAAGCTGTTTAGCGACTTTGTCAGCTATTCCATAAAGAGCGGCGTGGACGAGATACTCTTTCCAAAGCCCGGCCTCAATCGTCTCTTTCTGTGAGAGAAGAGTGAAGTCCTCAAGGAATTTCTTGAGCCCCATCACCCGGCGCGCTTGCTCCTGACCGGATGAAGTGAACTTATAATTCCTGTTATAGTACTCTTTCTCTTTAAGGAACGACGAGCCTAAGGTCTGAGAGTCCTGGGACCATTGGTACACCTTGCTGGAATTAGCCTTGGCCCAACTTGAGAACTCTTTGTCCTGCAGGACATTATCCTCTCCAGCCGACTCTTTCAAAATATTGAAGAAACGCTTCTGATAGGAATACATACTCGCCGGACTCTTGCCGGTGAACCTGAGCTCTATCTTCCCGCCATCAAGTTCCCTGGAAGGCTCCAGATAGCCCTCGTTCACAAGTCTCAAAATAATCGCGAGGGCAAGGTTGTTGTTTTGGTGCTTATCCTCTAGTTTCCGCAGTATGAAATCTTCAGCGGCCAGATTGCCCTCAAGAGGTATGTCCCGAAACCACTCAACATTCTTAGGCTTGATTCCTAGAATCTTCTTTTTCTCTCTCTTTGTCAGTTTTCCGGAAGAACGTCTGAAAATCCTGATGAAAGGGAAGACGAAAAGGAAAAACATCACAACCAGCGTGAAGAAACCTGCTAAAACGTCGGTCAAGGTGTCATCCTCTGGATCGTCGGCAAACTTGGCTTTTTTGAGCGCCACATCCAGAACCTCCTGGAAATCACGTTCCTGGACACTGAGAGGTTCAAACAAACCCTTATTGAAGCGAAGCAAGATGATAGCGGAGTCATTTGTCCTGAGAGGCTTGGTGGACTCGTAAACTATCGTGCTGTCAGTGAATGTTGTGGTGCCTTCGAAGCCGAAACCCCAAGCCCGGGTGTTGGTGGTGTCCAGTTGGATACCATTAGCCCGCACGGTCACTTTGATGTGTTGCGGAGGATTACTCATTCCGGGGGAGACAACCTGCAGATGGAGCATGTCATAATCATTGAGAGACTTCATCGCCTTGACCATGCTATAGATGGCGTAGAAGACACGATCCCCCCTTGGCGCGATACCCCAACACAGCTCCACGCCCTCATCCTTATGCACTATCCCGGATTTTCCTGCCTTCTCCTCGAGAGTCTTATTGATGTCCCATTCCCCGATATCCTCAAGCCGCTTGCCGCTATCACCATCGAGAACGGTTAAACCGGGAATAATGATATCCCCGAGGTTCTTGCGGACGAGGTACCACTCCGTTATGTTGGGGCCTGTGTTGATGTCCCAGCGCTCATCGAAAATGGCAGAACCCTTGTCGGAGAGCTTTATCGTTATGTCCACGTCATGGATCTCCTGCTTCTGGGCGAAAAGCCCAAGAGGCAGCGCCAGTAACGTGGCAAAAACCAAGAACTCTTTTCTCATAGGTCATAAGGTCATTAATTGTCATACTTACCATCGAGTACATCACGGACCGCCTCCAGATAACCGAAACCATTCAGACGGTCAGGAAGAAGATAGCTACCTTCCACCCACTCGTTCCATGCGTTGATCATCATGAAACGCGGCTGATCCGGATGTGTGTTAACATATTCCTTAGCCTTGGCGAGGAAAGTGGCGAAAGACTGTGGCGTGTTATGCCAACGGGTGACATTGTCGGGGCCCTTTGCCGGAAAACGTGGAGTATCGTCCCACCCGATTGACACACAAGGGAAAACAGGAATATCGAACGCCTCATCCATCTGCTTGCGGATCTCGATGGCCTCAGCTCCCTGAACGAGGTAGTCCGGATTGAAACCACCCATGTTGTAAAGCGCCTCACTGTTGATGCCCAAAGCCTTGATATTCTTTTTCATATACTCGATCCTTTCCTCGCTCATCCGGCTTCCGCCGCCTTGGATCTGCTGAAGATGAAGATCAGGGAACCCAGCCTTACGCACCTCAGAACGGAAATAATCCATCGCCTTTGCCGCCTCCTCGAGCGAACCCAACCCGCGGACGAAATTCTCAATCGAGAATATTCCCAGCACCGGACACCCGTCGATCTTGACATATTCAGGAAGCTTGAAATACTGGTTTATCACCCTGTCAACAACCTTCTTGAACTGATCCCAGTCCACATCGGGATTGAACAGACGCTCCTCGTTATCACCCCACTTGTGATAGTTCCAATAGTTGTATTTCACATCGTGGTTGGCCCACATGATGTAAAAGCTCATCTTATCATGGCTGGGGGCCTTCAAAAAGCCGTCGTTAAGGGCGCTCTCAAGATAAGGACCACTGTAGCCATCAGGATCGTTATACCAGTACCAGTCGTAGATGAAAGTGTTCACCCCGTACTTCAAAGCTGTCTGGATCCACTTCTCGACAACGACAGGATCATTGTCCAACTCATACCCCCAGAGTGGCTGGCGAGGCTGATAATGCTCGGGGAACCGTTTGTCTCCTTGCTTTATGACTTCCCACTCACCTATTCCATCTTCCCAAAGCCACTTATGGCCTAAGGGGTCGTCATGGCATGAGGGCCAAATATAAGCGCAGACATATATGTCATCTCCCGCCTGACGGGAAACTGTCTTTTCGCCACGGCAGGAAGACGCCAAAATGGCGACCGTACCGATGATTGTGGCAGCAAAAAGGAAACGTCTCATATCCAGTTATTTATCCAGTTATTTATCAAGTTTATCAAATTCAGACCTCACAGCCTCGTAACTCTTAAGATCTCCGATGTCGAATCGCTTGCCTGGCATTTCCATCGCATGGACAGGAGCCTTTGAGGACAACCAGGCTACAAGGCTGCCAGGAGCATCCACACCACATCCAGATGCGATCGCTTCGGGAATCCTGGCGGCATCTTCCTTTGTATAGTAATAAAAAGGAGGACATGCCCAATTGGCCTTCGGCTCGTCTGGTTTTTCTTCCATGTCAAGAATCAGCCCGTTCTCATCCACAGACATGACCCCACCCTTGCGGAGTATCTCGGTGGATTCCTCGAAGTATCTCATCACACAGGAAGTACCTTTCCCCAGCGAGTAGTCTATGAAGCCGCTGAGACTGAAATCCAAGAGGTTATCTCCAGCGATTACCAGAAGGTCGTCGTCAATACCCAGCGTATCGATGGCGAACAGCATGTCCCTCACAGCTCCGAGGCGAGTCTCATTGGTGGATGTGCCGTCATCCACAACCTTGATGTCATCAGGACGTCCTGCCGCCCAATCCTCAAAGATCCTGGCGAACCTGTGGTTGGAGATGACAACGAAACCGTCAACCTTTCCAGTCGCGGCGATGTCATCGACCAGCCAGTCCAAGATGGGCTTTCCACCCACTTCCAGGAGGGGCTTAGGGAAATTATCGGTCAAAGGGCGCAGCCGAGTCGCATAGCCGGCCGCGAGGATGAGGCATTTCATTGTCACCAGTTTTACTATATCTTGACGCCATCCGCACTATGGCAGACGTACGCCGAATAATGTCCTTTCAGCTCAGGGAAATCAGCGAGATATTCCCTCTCAACTTTCTCGAATATACTATCCCGGAACGATGGATCTATCAGTGCCATGCAGCAGCCTTTGAAACCCGCTCCACTGAATCGCCCGCCATATATTCCATCCGTCCTGGTCATTATGTCATATATCTTCTTAAGCTCAGGTGAACCGGTCTCCCAACTCTCGATCGAGGAACGGCCGCTCTCGAAGCTAAGACGTCCGAATTCCTCAATATCTCCCTTTCTCCAAGCCTCGACTCCCTTTTCCACGCGCTCGTACTCGGTGTACCAGTGCTCCGCTCTTTTACGCCATGTGTCCGGAAGACGATCCTTGAAACGCTCGAAGACCTCGACAGGAACTTCCCGGAGATATGTCTCCTTGAACTTCCCGTATTCCATTCCGGCATAAGCCTTCAAGGCGTATGCCGCGCTCTTGCACTCATCAACCCTCATATTGAACTTGCTGCCCGCGAGATTTCTCTCCACCCCGCTGAAGAAAATGGCGATCTCATAGGGTTTCATTGATGGAGAAGTCGGAATCAGCTCGTAACTGTCGTCAAGAGTGTCCAAGTAGAGAAGATGATCCTTTTTAGAAAAGACCTCACAGCTTTGATCCAGTTTACCACAGGAAACGCCCACATACTTATTCTCCGCAGCCTTGGCCATTAAAATCAAGTCCTTGTCGTCAAGATGGAGATCATTGACCCTGCACAACGCTTTCATGAAGGCGATGGTCACAGCCGCGGATGAGGATAGGCCACCGATAGGGAGCGACCCCTCAATCACACCGCTCAATCCCACTCTCAAAGGATAGGCCTGGAAAAGCTCTTTCGTTGCTCCACGGAGATAGTCCGCCCAATCTCCACGCTTCTCCTCCGGGACATCCCTAAGGTGCCACTGCGCCCTCTTCGGGAATTGGAGGGACGCCAATTCGATGACACCATTGAGTTTCGGGGAATACGCGATATGGATACCCTTGTCAATGGCGAAGCCCGTGACTTTCCCGAGTTGATGGTCGGAATGGGCCCCGATAGGGCATACACGATATGGGCAGAAGGATATCCTTTCAGGCTCCCTCTTGTAAGTCTCCCTGAATTTATCCTGGCAGAGCATAATTATAGTCTCTCCTTGATGGCCTTAGTCTGCTCCTCATATCCCGGTTTCTCGAGGAGGGCGAACATATTCTTCTTGTATGCTTCCACACCCGGCTGGTTGAAAGGATTAATTCCAAGCACATAGGCGCTGATTCCACATGCGTACTCGAAGAACTGGAACAGGCCCCCCAGATTGAACGAGCTGAGTTTCTCGATCGAAACCTCAAGCTGGGGCACCCCACCGTCTATGTGAGCGAGTTTAGTGCCGAGCTGCGCCATCGCGTTGCAATGCTCCACATGCTGGCCAGCCAGATAGTTGAGCTGATCCAGATTCTGGGGATCACTGCCGATGATGACTGAACGGTTGCTCTTCTCAACACTCACAACAGTCTCGAACATAATCCTCTCACCTTCCTGGATGAATTGTCCCATAGAGTGGAGATCAGTCGTGAAATTAACGGAAGCCGGGAATATACCCTTGAGTTCTTTGCCCTCAGACTCACCGTAAAGCTGTTTCCACCACTCACCCAGATACTGGAGCTTGGGATTGTAAGCGACGAGGATCTCGACCTTCTTACCGAGCTCCGAATAAAGCAGATTCCTCATAGCGGCATATTTGACAGCGGGATTGCCCTCGGATTTGACCAGGCAGGCCTCCTCCATCTCCTTAGCGCCGGCTAGCATCTCGCGAACATCAAAACCAGCCAAGACGATAGGCAGCAAGCCCACTGGAGTAAGCACCGAATAACGGCCTCCCACATTGTCGGGAACCACGAAAGTCTTATATCCCTCCTGGGTCGCGAGAGTCTTCAAAGCGCCTTTTTTGGCGTCAGTGATGGCGACTATCCTCTCGGAGGCATCCTCATAATTCTTCTCAATATATTCCTTGACCACGCGGAAGGCGACCGCCGGCTCAGTAGTGGTGCCGGACTTGGATATCACCACAGTGGCCACGTTCCTCTCAGCGACCAGATCCATAAGCTCGGCGAGATATTCCTCTGAGAGATTATTACCGGCGAAAACCACCTCTGGGGCATCCTTCTTCCCGGAGAGCTGCTTCGCGAAATTATGAGAGAGGGCCTCGATTGCGCAGCGAGCTCCGAGATATGATCCACCTATGCCGATCACAACCACGAGATCAACACCCTTGGCTTTCCAGCAATCACGAACAGCCTCGCAATCGGCAATAAGTGATTCGGGAGTCTCTGAAGGGAGATGCTTCCATCCGAGGAAATCATTGCCGGCGCCGCTGCCGCTTTTCAATATATCCAAAGCCTCAAGGGCTTTCTCTACATAAACTTTGTAATCAGCGTCTTTCACGAAGGAGTCGCAACCTCCCAAATTAACATTAACCATATCTTTTGAAATAATTTGTCTAAAACACTTATCTGACAAAAATAACCAATTTCCGCGATTATTCAGTAAGAATATGCCTATATTTACCAATGGCACGCAAGCGAAATCATTAAAACCAAATAATATGCTCAATCTTTCCAGATTCGTCTCGGTCACCGCAATCGGAATCTTCCTGTCCCTTTCACCTTGCCTGGGTGCCGGGATCGTGACCAGCCTAAGATTTGGACTCAACCATCCTGACGGTCAGTATGCCTCGTCAGACACGGTCATCGTGAGCGTTGAGCCTGTCAAGGATTACCCAAACCCACTTGAGGTCGCGGTATTCGAAAACGGAGTGATGACCCGTATAGAGAAAATCGGGGTTATCACCAGCCCGAAGATCGTGTTCACCGATGTCAGAACAGGGCCTGTTGCCGTAATGCTGGAGTTCAGGCCAGAAGGGACTTTTCCTGAGAGGATACCCATGAACCTCGACCCTTCCGAAGACGCGATAAGGATCGGCTACGTTATAAACGGATCGTCATTTGAGCCTGGTTTCCAACCCCCAAGGGATCTTAAGCCATACTGGAAACGCCAGATACGCCATCTCCGGGAGAAAAAGACAACAGTGATGTCAAAGCCTGTCAGCATTCGAGGCGATGATATAGAGTGCTTTGATGTTGAGGTCAGCGCCTTGGACACGGTTCCCGTAAGGGGCTACGTGGCGAAGCCGAAAGACGCCCGTGAAGGGTCACTGCCCATAATCATCCAACTTCATGCCGCCGGGGTTTCCGGAGATTGGTGCAAGGCTCATGCGCAGGTCGCCGCTGATTTGGCCCAAAATGGAGCCATAGCCTTCGATTTCAATGCGCACGGGATGCTGAATGATGCCGATGACACATATTACAAAAAGCTTGAGGAAGGCCCGTTGAAGAACTACAGTGTCCGTCCAATCACATCCAGGAACTCTTATTACTTCAGGAAAATGATTCTTCGGGCGATCCGGGCATTGGACTATATAACTACGGATCCGGCATGGGACGGGAAAACCATTGTCCTGCTCGGAGAAAGCCAAGGCGGGGCGCAGGCGGTCGCCCTGGCCGGACTTGATGACCGTATCACGGATGTGGTGATCAATGTGCCGGCGATGATCGGAAACGGCGGTTACCTTCAAGGCAGGAACGACGCCTGGCCATGGCCCATGGAATATAACGGAGTTGATACACCAACTTCCACGAGACTGAATGTGGACACAAGTATTCTGACCGAGAAGAACGCTCGGAAAGCGAAGAAAGTGGCTCCCTACTTCGACGGAGCCTTACTCATGAGAGGGTCCAAGGCACGTTTCCTCGTCGAGATAGGCCTTGTGGACACCACATGCCCGCCCTCAGAGATATTCTCTGGCCTGAATGGTGTCGCTGGTGATGTCCAGGTGATCAGCAGCCCTTTCCGTAACCATTGGTCGGCGTCCATTCCTGAGCCATACAAGGCCTGGTGGAACGAGAATGTCCAGGATTACAGGCAAGAATATATCAAGAAATTATTAAATTTGTAAGGAACACTGAAACTTATAAACTTTATCCAATATGAGAAGATTAATAGTTTTTGCCGCAGCCGTATCCACCTTTGTCGCATTAGCTGCTTCATGCGCTCCCAAAGTCGCCATCACCGCCCATAGAGGCTATTGGAACTGTGAGGAGGCAGGTTACGCCGAGAACTCAATCAAGTCGCTTGAGCTTGCCCAGAAGAACCACTTATGGGGCAGCGAATTCGATGTCCATATGACCTCCGACCTCGTGATTGTTGTCCACCACGATCGCGACATAAAGGGTGTGAATATCCAGACCCATGACTACGCTGATTTCAAGGATTATCGTCTGAAGAACGGAGAGAAACTCCCCACCCTCGACGAGTATCTGACCCAGGGTGAGAAGGGAGGCACAGTGCTGGTATTCGAGCTCAAGTCGCAGATTGACAAGGCCCATGAGGACTACATGGTGGATAAGAGCATAGAAGCTCTCAAAAGGCACGGCCTGTTTGATCCCAAGAAAGTGATATTCATTTCCTTCAGCCGTAACATGTGCGAAAGGATAGCCGCCCTCTGCCCCGGATTCACCAACCAGTATCTTTCAGGGAATATGAGCCCAGAAGAGGTTCTCGCCAAAGGTATCAACGGCATTGATTACCACTACAGCGTGTTCCAGAAGAACCCCACGTGGGTTAAGGAAGCCCACGACAGGAAGATGAGTGTCAACGTCTGGACTGTCGACAAGGAAGAGGATATCAAAGAGATGATTGGTCAGGGTGTCGATTGCATCACCACTAACGAGCCCCTGAAAGTCAGATCGATCCTCGGCGGAAAGGAGCGGAAATAAAGCTCAATATCACTCAAATATCACTTTCCGATTGATGTAGTCATAGCAGAGTACATCTTTCCGGGTCATGTAGCGGGTCATCGAAAGACCAAGCCTCACTATCTTGAACAGTCCGTTCTGGGTATCAATCCCGTAGTAGTTGGCGCAGAACCGGGACTCGAGATCCTCTCCCCTATCAGTATCCGAATTCCCGCGAAGGTTTCCGGCCTGATCGATCGTGAGACATAGCAGGCCTGGGTATTTCACCGGATAATAGAGCATGTCTCTGTGACAATGGCCTGTGAGCCAAACAACAAACTTCACTCCCTTGTCCACCCAGGCCTGAACAACATCCGCAAGAGGATTTGAGGGACCTGAGACATAACCATACTGCTCTGTGGGGGCAGGTACTTTCGACCTCATCGAAAAACGCTTATTGGCAATATAGGAAAGAGTTGTCGGGGTGTGAAAGTTAGTCGCGTCCCCGGTCCTGTGATCCATGACCCGGCCACCCTGGGAATTCTGGTTGTAGATAAAGCGGTGCCTCGACTCTTCCCATCTCTCGTTGTCCCCATCGAAATCATCCAAAGGATAATGAGAGGAGACTATGACAGAATAGCCATATGCTGGATTGTCGGGATCGAGTGTATCAGCAAGCCTCGCCGAAAGCCAGGATTCCTGCTCCTTGGTAAGGTAACGGAATCCATCGTTGAAGTGCATGCAGTCAAGTCCAAGGAGCCTTATCTTGGCATTGGCGAAATCCTTATGCCAAAAACAGGATTTGTAATACGGGCTTGAAGGGTTGTCATATCCTTTAGGCATGACATATCCAAGCTTGTCTATATAATCAGCGTAATAAGTATCGAAATCCCACTCCTTTCCTTTGAAGTCCCAGTCAGCAGAGCCCTCCAGATGGCCTTTCTCATTGGACCTGGCAGCGCTATCGTGATTGCCGAGGACGAAGAGAGACTTCTCAGCGAGTCCGGAAGAGCGCCACCACTTGGCGTCGTTTGGATACTCTTTGGTACCGTCAGCGTAGTAGAGAACCGAATCACCTGTGGCAAGCACCGCATCAATGTAATGGCCGTATTTGCCAATAAGGTCATGGATCCTGGCGACCGCTATATTATCCCCATGGATGTCGGAATAATGGAGGATGCCGAGTGACGCGGCTTTGGCTCTGGATTGTGGGGCCACATATCGAGCCTGCCTGATCTTATTGAGCACGGGATCTTCAGTGCCCAAAACCTGCAAGGATTCATTGCCCTTTAGAGTTGCCTCATCAGAAGCGGAAGAAGGGACATCAAGTCCCTTCTCCTTTCCAATTATCTCGCCTGGCGCTATAACAACTCCAACCGAAGCAGTCGCGACGGCCTTAAGAAAACCACGTCTGTCTTGCATTGGAACTTACTTTAACTCCTTAATCTTGATGTTCTTATACCAGACCTCGTCACCGTGGTCCTGGAGGAGGATATAGCCCTCTTCATAATTACCGAAGTTCGGCCAATCCTTATACTTGCTATAGGCCACCAGAGCGTTCCACTCTTGATTATTACGCTCGTACTCAAGGAGTTTCACGCCATTCAGCCAATGCTCCACATGATTGCCCTGGACAACCACCTGGGCAGTGTTCCATGAGTTGATGTCAAAGGGCTTGTCAGCCGGAGCTGGGATAAGGTCATACAAAGAACCCAAGGTCCTGTTACCCTTAACGCCAAGCTTGGCATCGGGATGACGGAGGTCATCAAGAACCTGGAACTCGCAGCCGATTGCGGAGCCCGTTCCCTTATTCAGGGTCGGGTCTACAAAGTACTTGATGCCACTGTTAGCTCCCTCGGTGATCTTGAAGTCCACCTTAAGAATGAAGTTCTTATAGAGCCTGGTCGTGATGATATCACCTCCATTGGTGGACTCGCTTCCATCACTGCTGAGTACCTTCAGGACACCGTCCTCAATCACCCATCCGTGATCAGGGAAGGCGTCAAGTTTGGCACCTCTCCACCCTTCCGTGGTCTTTCCGTCCCACAACAAGGCCCAACCGTCCTTCTTTTCCTGGGACGTCAGGGAGTTATCCTGCGGGGTTTCCTTTGGGCCCCCTCCGCAGGCGCATAACGCTAGCGCCAGCAGAGCGAATGCTATTCTTCTCATACACTAAGATATTACATCTTGTAGAACTCCTCCCAACCCCTACGAGGCGGCTGGCCAACTAGCATAGCGTTGGCGAAGTCGTTGTTGGTGAACTGCTTTGTCCTGGGATCGAAATACAACTTGGCGTTGAGCCTCTGGGCGATGACACCAAGGCAGAACACCTCGGAAAGAACGCCGTTGATCTCGAAAGGCGAACGGGTCTTCTCGATGCCCTGGCAAGCGAGGAGGAAGTTCTCGAAATGGTTCGATGGACTCTTGGGCACCTCGGGCAACTTGGAAGCCATATCCTTTGCGGCCTCCTCAGGAATGATAGAGAGAGTGCTTCCATGGCTTCCTCCCTTGAATATCAAGTCCTTGGAGTAGATGATCTTACCAGGAGATATCTTGGCGACGGGACCGACATTCTGCCCCGAGGCGGGAACATCGGCTGTTGAGACACCAGCGCCATATCCCTTAGGAAGAGGCGGCAAGTTGTCCAGTCCATCGTACCAAGTCACGTCCACAGGCGGCATCCCATTCCTCTGAGGGAAGCGGAACAGAATGGTCGAGGAATACGGATAGAAATAGTCGTTGTGACCGCTCTCGTAAAGCATGCTCACCTCATAAGGGAGGCCGAGCTCAAGGAACTCATGTACAGTGTCAAGAATATGCGCTCCCCAGTCTCCGAGGCAGCCCATACCGAAATCGTACCAGCAACGCCAGTCTCCCTGGTGGTACTTCTCGTTAAAGTCGTGGTAAGGAGTCACACCGAGCCAGGTGTCCCAGTCCATCCCCCTCGGGATTGACTGCTGGGCAGGCATACGGTACATCTTCTTAGCGTCAAAACTATGCCAGCGGCGGGAATTGTTCATATGGGCGGTCACCGCCGTAACATCCTTGATGATGCCGGCATCCATCCAAGCTTTGAACTGGAAGTAGTTGGCGTCAGAGTGCCCCTGGTTGCCCACCTGGGTGGCCAGATTGGGACGCTTCCTGGCGGCGGCCATCATAAGCTCCGCCTCATGGAAGGTGCGGCACATCGGCTTCTCAAGATAGATATGCTTACCCTGGTTCAAGGCGAGCATGGCAATCGGGAAATGTGAGTGGTCAGGAATGGCGGCTGCCACGGCCTCAAACTCATTACCGCACTTGTCGAACATCTGGCGATAATCACGGAACCTCTTGGCCTTGGGATACATGGCCAAGACTTTCTTGCACTGGGGACCGTCGATGTCCACATCGCAAAGGGCGACCACATCGATCATTCCGGTCTTCGTGAAATCGTTTATGATCTGCTCACCCCTGTTGCCGATTCCAACGAAGGCTATTTTGACCTTCTCACCACGAGGCTTGGCGGCGGCCATGCCGCCAACGAAACTCTCCTTGCCAAGGATCTCTCCCGGCGTGAGGGCCACGCCGGCCGATGCGACCGCCATGGACTTTAAGAAATCTCTTCTGTTAAGCATATATTAGTGTTATAGTTATGATCCGAAAGTTCGTGTTAAATATACAAAAAAACTGATAATTATTCTTACTATCTGACAATCTTGACTCCTATTCCCGTCAGGAAAGCGACCTTGGCCAATTTGTCAGCTATATGTCCTATTCCTACCGCGCAATGATGTGAAGGTCCCGCCTCGCACCATTGGTCAAAGAAAGCCCTCATACCACAAGGGAAACGGTATCTGCTATTGGTGTTACCGATCTGAAGTACCTCTCCGGGAACTGTCTCACCCTCAGCGACCAGCAGAAACAGGCCATCCTTACCCTCACAAACAGAGAGGAGAGTAACTTCGCTCGAACGGACGGTCATCTGTATGGACAGACCTTTGCCGGGTTTGCCGTGATAGACCGGCAGGGGCACAAGCTCAACCTTATCCTCAGACATCAGATAATGTGCCGGGCCATCATGTCCAAGGAGGACAACATCATCCTCGAAATCCATCGCATAAAACTCAGAGAAGGACCCTCCGGCGCCAAGAAGACTCATGATCTTCATTGCAAGGGCGTTCTTGACCTCATATTCTCCAGCCACCGGAATACCCCTACCCGTCAGGAGAGTGTTACCGGGAATGACGGAAGTCACTATATCCTCACTCACGTTTCCAGGAGAGCCTTCATAATAATACGCCATAGAGCCCAAGTCGTGTGCCGCTACCATCTTGTCAAGAGCAACAGATGTCTTCGCCGCCCTTATAGTCTCATATTCGGAGCAATTCGGATTAACGTCGAACTTGTCGCGGAACTCATTAACCTTGGCCTCCACCTCGGCATCAGACACCTTATCCCTGATAGCGGCCAACTCATCCATCTCGATAATCTCCAGATGGGTGCCGAAAGTCGCGGAGACCTTGCGAAGGTCCGTGTACACATCCAACATTCCGCAATAATAATGTCCCAGCAACCCCATCCTGTTATCCCTCATTCCCCGCACCGCCTTAGCCGCCTCGACCCAAGAGATAACCTCAGCCTTGGTATCCTCGTCTCCGAGATATCCAGTGACGATGGAACGGCTCAGGCCAGCCGAGGATAGGACACCCGCTATTTCCGGGATCGCGCAGGCCTGACAGTATTCGAGCCAAAGTCCTGTCTTCTCACCTCTGTCATCAAGGGAGTTGATCAGTTTGTAATCTATCGACGGACCCGGTTGGATGTTGAGGAGTATCACGGGACATCCCAGCGCTTTGACGACAGGGAGTATCGTTGAAGAAAGGCTGTAAGTGGCCACATAGACGAAGACCAGATCCACCGCTGATTCTTTCAGCCTGCTGGCGGCATTCCCGGCCTCCTGAGGGCTATCCACCATTCCGGCATCGCAAACAACCACTCCATCAATATCCTTTATCCAAGAGACAATAGTCGAAGCGTGGCTGGTCAACTTGTCGAGCAGACCTGCGAACTGGCCCCAGTAAGTGCATAATCCGGTACTGAAAAACCCGATCCTAGTCAAATTCCGGCTCATAATGACATATCATTCTGTAAAAACATCATATCTCAACATCGTGAACGCCTGATGAATAATCATTTCCGGCGACTGTGGCCGTGACGCCGACTGGTAGCTCGAAATGAAGGCTTCGGCCGTTCCGGACGACCTTTATCTGGCCGTAGGGTGTTCTCTGGGTGACCTCCACACTCTCTAAACCTTCAGGGATCTGCGGATTAATCCTCACGTGCCTGTATCCTGGAGCATCGGGGATTATGCCGCCGAGCGCCTGGTAGAACCAGCTTCCTATGCCGTTGAAACAATTGTGTAGACGGCTGCGCCTCGCGTTCCAATGCTCCCAGGTCCCGGTGGCCCCATTGTCAAGCATATGAAGATAGCCTGGATAGCCATGCTTCTTGAGCATTCCGTACATATAGTCACACTCCCCTGCCAGAGTGGCCCACTCCGTGATCACGGGGATACCGACAAGGCCGGTCTTAAGATAGCCGTCATACACCTATGCGGTGCGCTCCAACAGCTTGTCTCTCACTTGTTTCCGAAGATTGTCCGGAACTATTCCCACCAGCATCGGATACGCCATGTCAATCTGGGAGCCACTGGCGTATATGGAGCTTTCCGGATGGAAAAGCTTTTCATTGATCACATCAGCGAGCGCATCGTACCTGGCTTGGAACTCTTTGGCATCAGCCTCTTTCCCAAGCAGGCGGGCTATCTGGACAAGGTCAAGGTAAACCTGGCAGAGTGAGCAGTTGTTGACAAGGTCGACGGACTCCGGATCCCTGACATCGACCCCGTCAGGAGCTGCCCAATCGCCCAGGAACCAGTGCCTGTATTCAGTTTCAGGCCACTGCTTCAGAAGGCCATCCACCGTGTAGGTGTCGACATATTCAAGCCAATGCCTCATGGTCGGATAGCACCTCTCTATCAATCGTTTATCGCCATAGCTCATATAAGTCCGCCAGGGCGCTTGGACTATGAAACCGCACCAATAAGGGCCACCACCAGCACGCCAAGGGGTCGGGGCGGTATGAGGCAGACCGCCATCCTCACGGATGACATCGTTCCAAGCCTGGAGCCAGTTGGCGTACAAAGGGGCGACATCGAACATTATCTGCAGCGACAGGGTCGAAGCGTTGCCGTCCCCGCCGTAACCAAGTCTCTCGAGGTTGGCGCAATCAACCATATAGCCGTCAAAAGCGAGGTTCTCCATTGTGTAGGCCACCATATCGTGGATCTTGTTCAGATCCTCGTCGGAGCATTTGAATGACGAAGCACCCTTGAAGTCTGTCCGCATCCGGAGAGCCTTGATGTCCTCCAGCTTCGGTGCCTCGGGGATACTGTCCAAGATTACATATCTGAACACATGATGGTTGAACCGGTTGAGGAAACGGTCACCGTCCGGGCGACCTGAAGATATGTAATCATTCCGGCTGACTGGCTTGAAAGTGCCGTCTTTCTCCTGGAAGTCAGCGAAGGAAGCTGTCGATTGATGCCCATCTGGAAGCTGAGGCAGCCTTATGTCCAGAAGACCGTTGACGATGCGGCCGAAGTCCACGACCCAGCTGCCATCCCCATTCGGCTTTATGCTCTGGGCGGTCAGCGTCTCCTGGACCACACAAGGCTCGCACATCTGCGGTGTGGCCTTGATTCCTTCGACTTTCACAACATCCACCGGCGCCCATTCCAGACGATCAAGCGATTGGCTATCAAGAGATTCCGGAGCTACAGAAGCATCTATGGACTCGCCACCGAAACCACCATAACGCCAATTTGTCCGATCGCGGTAACCACTCCAGGCACCCTGCCAAGACTCATCAGTACACACGATGGGTGCGGAACCTTCAATAGTCACCGCATCCAACTCAGCCTTCACAAGAGGCCCGTCATAGGCTGGCTTGAAGACCTTATACCATCCAGAGCCTGCCCATAGTGTGATCTCATTTTTCCCTCTCTTGATCAAGGGGGTGACATCATATGCCATAATGATAGATCTTTTGTCCAGCTGGGATACTGCCGGAGAAAGGACGGCGTCAGAGACAGCCTGGCCGTTGACATAGGCCTCGTGGTAGCCTAGAGAGCTGACATAGAGTACTGCCATATCAGGCACACGATCCACATCAAAACTCTTTCTCATAAGAGAAGCCCTTAAATCCCCTGGAGCGGCTCCAATGTATTCACCACGCAAGTCATCATTGCCGATTATGCCTATCCCGAAGCGCTGAGGGGCGCTCCATCTCGAGGGCTTTTCATCTGATTTCCAAACCCTCACCCTCCACCAGCACTGTTGTCTGGAGGTCAAGACCGTTCCGGAATAAGGCACCATCACCTGTTCGACGGAAGCCACTTTACCTGATGACCAAAGGTCAGCTTTACCCGACTTCAGCGCCGAAGCCGAGCTTGCCACTTGTATCTCATAAGCGACCTGATCCATCGGTGCCCCGGATTGGATCTTCCAACTGAAATGAGGCACGGCAGAATCTATGCCGAGAGGCTCTGTCATCCCCTCGCAAGTAAGATCGTAGACATCATACTTCGGACCGCAAGCTGCAGTCATCAAGAGGAGTAAGAATAGTGTTTTATTGAATCGCAACATCGTGTTTTCCGTTATTATATTCCTTACCTTGAACTGTGGCGGTGATGCCGACAGGCAGCTCAAAATGGAGGTTTTTGCCGTCACGTATGACTATGATCATTCCGTAGGGGGTCTCCTGAGTGACCTTAACGGTCTGAAGCCCTTCCGGAATCTGTGGATCTATGTTGACCTTTCTATAACCCGGCTCAGTAGGGATGATGCCTCCGAGCGCTTGATAGAACCAGCTGCCGACTCCGTTGAAGCAATTGTGAAGACGACTGCGGTCAGAGTTCCAATGCTCCCAAGTCCCGGTAGCTCCGTTGTCGATCATATAAAGATAACCGGGATACGTCCGTTCTTTGAGCATCCCGTACATGAAATCACACTCCCCTGCCAAGGTTGCCCATTCGGTGACGACAGGAACACCCACGAGACCGGTCTTCAAATGTCCGTCATATACCTTTGCTGTACGTTCCAACATCTTGTCCCTCACTTGTTTCCTCAGATTGTCAGGGACTATGCCCACAAGCAACGGATAAGCCATGTCAACCTGTGAGCCACTGCCGTAGAGTCCGGTCTCAGGATGATAGAGCGTCTCATTGATCCGCTTAGCGAGGGCCTCATAGCGGGCCTTGTAATTAGCGGCGTCCTCGGGATGACCGACAACACCGGCTATTACTTCCAGTTCCTTATACACTTGGCATAGAGAGCAGTTATTGACAAGGTCCACAGACTCGGGATCGGTGACATTCACCCCTTCCGGAGCCGCCCAATCTCCAAGATACCAGGTCCTGTACTCTTCGTCCGGCCATCTTTTCAGTAGCCCATCGACAGTGTAAGTGTCGACATATTCAAGCCAATGGGTCATTGTCGGATAGCATCGCTCGAGCATACGAGAGTCGCCATAACTCATATATGTCCTCCATGGAGCCTGGACAATGAAACCGCACCAATATGGACCGCCTCCCGCCTTATAGGGACAAGGAGCGGTATGAGGCAGGCCTCCATCCTCTTGGATGCAATCATTCCATGCCTGGAGCCAGTTGACATACAAAGGTGATACATCTGACAGTATCTGCAGGGTCAAGGTCGAGGCGTTGCCGTCTCCTCCGTAGCCGAGCCGCTCGATATTGGCGCAGTCAACCATGTAGCCGTCAAAAGCCAGATTCTCCAGAGTGTATCGCACCATGTCGTGGATGGCGTTCATGTCCTTATCAGAAGACTCAAACGAACCGCCCATCTTGTAGTCCGTTCGCATCCTGTATCCTTTGATGTCCTCAAGTTTGGGTGCCTGAGGCAGATTCTCCAAGACGACATACCGGAAAACATGGTGATTGAACTTATTCTTGAAAAGATCTCCCTTGGGAGTTCCGGAGGAAACATAATAATCACGCGAGACAGGATTGTAGCCATCCTTCTCCTTGGCATCGCAGTATCCCACATCTGTCCTATGTCCCTTTTCCATGGATGGCAGCTGGATCTCAAACATACCATTCAAAACACGGCCGAAATCCACGACCCAACAATCCTTCCCCGCCGCGGTCACACTCTTGGGGGACACCACCTCTTGTATGCGGCAAGGCTCGCACATTTGCTGCGTGGCCTTTATTCCCTCAATATTGACGACTTCCACATCTCTCCAGGGGAGTTCGTCAAGCGCCTTCGGATCCATGGAAACCGGCACCTCGGAAGCGTCAATGGTCTCTCCTCCGAAATGCCATGCTCCCCATGTGTCATAATCCGAATACCCGCTCCAGACCCCTTTCCAAGTTCCATCCGTAAAGACAAGAGGCTCAGGACCTTCCGGAGTCATCGCATCAAGTTCAGCCTTCACGACGGGGCCAGGATACGCCGCATCGAAAGTGATCGGTTTGTACCAGCCTGACGAGATCCATAAGACTATCTCATTCTCTCCCTTCTTCAGCAAAGAGGTGACATCGTACGTCATGATCAGGGAGCGCTTGTCAAGCTGGGAAACCGCTGGTGTGAGCACGGCGTCAGATACTGGTTTACCGTTGACATATGCCTCATGGTAACCCAACGAATTGACATATAAGAGAGCTTGAGACGGTAAGTTCTCGATAGCGAATGACTTGCGCACAAGTGGCGCGCTTTCTTGCACATATGTCGCCCCGATGTATTTTCCAGCCATCGTGTCTTCCCCGATAATGCCGATTCCAAACCGCTGCGGGGCGCTCCAGGGGGAGACTTCTTCATCTGATTTCCAGACCCTTACCTGCCACCAGCACTGTTGCCTTGAGGACAATGGAGTCCCCGAATAAGGGACCATTACCTGATCAGACGAGGACACCTTCCCAGTGGTCCAAAGATCGGCCTTACCGGCCTTCAAGAGATCCTTTGTGGAAGCCATACGAATCTCGTAGGCCACCTGTTCCATGGGTTTAGCGGAACGGATTTTCCAACTGAGATGAGGCTCTGCCGAATCGATGCCAAGAGGCTCGGTAAGGCCCTCACACCTAAGGTCATATACCTCGAATGAAGGACCGCAGGAAACCAGCCATGAAGTTATTACCAATAAAGGGAGAAAAAGGCTGAATCGCCAAGAAGGAGTCTTACGGATCATATCATGGATCATTTATTGTCAAAAGGATTCTAGACTTAAACAAAAATATGAAAAACAATCCATAAAATTTATAAATTTGTGACATAACAATTGTCACGATGAACATCAACGAGAAATTCGCAATCACGATCAGCCGCGAAGTCGGCACAGGTGGAAGGACAGTAGGACGCGAACTTGCCAAGAGGCTTGGTGTACGCTACTGCGACAAAGAGTTGATAAAGAAGCTTAAAGAGATGTTCGGCCTGAACGAGGCTGAGATCGAGAGGATCAAGGGGAAGAAACAGAATTGGCTCGAGGACCTGTTCTCCAGGATAACCCCTGAGTTCGGGTCGGAGATGTTCATTCCCAAGGGTGCCGAGTATGCTCCGGATGTGACATCCAATGAGATATTCAATTACGAGAGCCAGATTCTCACATCTCTCGCCGAGGAGTCATCATGCGTGATCGCCGGCCGCTCCGGTTTCTTCGTGCTAAAAGACCATCCCAACAAGTTTGACGTGTTCATCCACGCCTCAAAGGAAAACAGGATCGCCAGGGTCATGCGCAGACAAAAACTGTCTGAGAAAGAAGCGGAGGAAGTGATCGACCTTGTCGACAAGGCACGCGAGAACTACATCAAGCAATACGCCTCAACAAGCCGCTATGATCTCCGCAATTATGACCTTGTCCTTAACATGGATTATCTCTCCGTGGAAGAGGCGGTCGAGGTCATTCTCAAAGCTATCGGGGAATAGCTATCTCACTTCAATTAAGTCTGCCCAGGACGTAGTGTAAAGACCTGAGCGGAATTCCCGCCTTATGCCGTCGGCATAGTGGCCGGGACGTTGTGTCCCGAGGCGGAGAAGATTCTCTCCGGAGGTGTTCACCTTGTCCATGACCTCAGAGATTTTGTCATCCCGTTCCCTAGCCTGACCGTCAAAACCGAACAGTACCTGCTGGATCGAGTCAGAATCCACGATGTCAGTGACAACCACCCCCGCTTTCTTATACTCGTAACCAGGTTTATAAACATAGCGAAGAGCCTTGAGCGCCGCACTTATAATCTCTGAGGCGCTATTGGCTGGCACGTCAAGATTAACCGTAGCCGTAGGGTAATATTGGTCAAGATCCTCACGGAAACGATTGGTGTATAGGAATATACCGACAGTCCCCGCGGCAGTGCCCTCTTTGCGGAGTTTCTCGGCGCACTTACCGGCGAAATCCGAGACTCGCAATACCAACTCATCAAGATCAGAGATGTTGTTGGCGAATGACCTCGAGGTGCAGATGGATTTCCTTTTCTCTATCTTCTCCTCCTCAACCATGCGTATTCCCTGAAGCTCGGACCATGTCCGGACCCCGATGACACCCATACGGTCCCGTACCCAAGAGACAGGCCTCTGGACAAAGTCGAGAGCGGTCTTGATCCCAGCCGCCTCAAGCTTAGGGGCACCTCTCCAGCCCACTCCCCAGACATCGTCTATAGGGGTGAGAGACAACGCCTTCCGCATCTTCTCATCAGTGTCTATCACACATACTCCCCTATAGCCTTTGTACTTTTTCGCGAAATGGTTAGCCACCTTGCTGAGCGTCTTCGTAGAGGCTATCCCTATGCTCACCGGTATTCCCGTCCAGCGACGGATCCGCTTGATAAGGTCACGACATATTCCCGGAAGATCCTCATCCCGCACCCCATCCATGTTCATGAAAGCCTCATCAATTGAATACACCTCAAGCTTAGGGGCAACCTCTGAAAGCAGGGACATCACTCTGGCTGAGAGGTCGCCATAAAGGGTGTAATTGGATGACCTGACAACGAGTTTCCCTTGATCGACGAGGTATTTCACCTTGAAGAACGGAGTCCCCATCTTGATGCCCATCGCCTTGCTCTCGTTGCTGCGGGCAACCACGCATCCGTCATTGTTGGACAGAACCACAACCGGGCGTCCCTCCAACTCTGGCTGGAAGGCCCTCTCGCATGACACGAAAAAATTGTTGCAGTCTACAAGCGCGTACACACTTTCTTTATGACGTAAGTGACTATTCCCCAGACCGTAAAGTCATTTGACTCAGTCACTTCTATTGGCTGGTATTTCTTATTAGCGGGAAGCAGCCACATCTTATTGTGTGGAAGGATTGAGTAGGAAACTCCCGGTTTCGAGGCCTTCCGTGATTGGTGATGGTTTTCGACGGCGGGAGCACCCCCCGCAGGATCTTTGAAAGAAATAAACTTCAGGGCGAACTCCCCATCCACGAAACAGACAGCCATGTCACCCTCGCGTGGTTCGATTGACTTGTCCACGACAAGCACATCCCCCTCCTCAACCCCGGCGTCAACCATTGAATCTCCCACAACCCGGGCGTAGAAGGTAGCTGCAGGATGATGGACTAACTCCTTATTGAGGTCAATGAAAGAGTTCATGTAGTCCTGAGCCGGCGAGGGGAAGCCAGCGTGGACTGAAGGCTTGTCGTCGGACATGACTATTCTGATGGCTGGGGATCCCCGGTCAAGTCGGGAATGACTTCAGGTTCACTAAGGGACCGGGCGGCTGCGACCGCGCAGTTTATGCCGTCTATGGCCGAAGAGACAATCCCTCCAGAATAACCGGCACCCTCTCCACAAGGGAGCAGGCCAGGGAACGAATCGGACTCGTAAGTCCTGGGGTTACGGCCTATCCTGATTGGCGAAGAAGTCCTGGACTCAACACCTACAAGAAGGGCTTCATTAGTGAAGAAGCCCCTGATGGAGTGCTTGTTAACCTCAGGGAAAGCCTTCTGGAGCCTGGAGGAGATCAACTCGGGAAGCAACTCATGAAGAGGAGCCGGCACAACTCCAGGCTTGTAGGAAGTCTCAGGCAAGTCAGAGGAAACGACTCCATTGCAGAAATCTATCATCCTCTGCGCAGGTGCGGCCATAGGATTGTCCGAGCGGGTGTGGGCATATTCCCACATTTTCCTCTCGACAGCTTTCTGGAAGTCAAGCCCTTTGAAAGGACCGGATTCTGAATACTCTTCAGGAATATCATCCGGCTCGATCTGGACCACCACCCCGGCGTTGGCGAACTTGCCGCTACGGGCGGAGTTGGACATACCGTTCATCACGATGGTCTCAGGCTCAGTCGCTGAAGGAACCAAAACGCCACCCGGGCACATGCAGAAGGAAAACACTCCCCTATCATCAACTTGCTGAGCGAACGAATATTCGGCCGCGGGCATCCCAGGCTCCCACTGTCCATGGTAGCGGGCCTCATTGATCAGAGCTTGTGAATGCTCCACACGGACTCCCATCGCAAAGCCTTTCGCCTCCAAAGCGCACTTCTTGGCGTCCAGCATCTCATAGATGTCACGAGCGGAGTGGCCTGTGGCGAGAATAACTTTCTTAGCGACGTATTTAACAGCTTTTGGTTTACCAGTCGTTTTTGTGGGATGCTCGCTGTCCAAAGCCTTGACCTCGATAGTCCCATCCTTCTTGCTAGTCAAGCCGGTCACTTTTGTGCCGAAATGATATTCTCCTCCCTTGGACTCGATGGTGGTACGGATATTCTCGACTATCTTAGGCAGACGATCCGTGCCAATATGCGGGTGGGCATCGATCAGTATCTGCGGATTGGCCCCGAAATTAACGAACTGCTGGAGAACCTCTTTGATGTCCCCACGTTTTGAGGAACGTGTATAAAGCTTGCCGTCAGAGAATGCGCCGGCTCCACCCTCACCATAGCAGTAATTCGAATCAGGATCCAGCGTTCCCTCCCGGACAAGGGCGGCCATGTCGAACTTGCGGTCACGGACATTCTTCCCGCGCTCCAGAATCACCGGCTTCAGGCCGAGAGTCAGAAGCTTCAGGGCGGCGAACAAACCAGCGGGACCCGCACCCACTATGATAACCGGCTCAGCCTCAGAGACATCCTTGTACTCAGCCACCTCATAAGGGACATAAGACTCGTAACGATGGTTATAACCCTCTATCTTATAGCGATATATCACATCATTCCTGGCATCAATCGACCTGCGGGCGATAACGCAGGTAGCGTCGGCGTTCGGGAAAGTGGGCTGGAAAGACTTTGTGGGATCGATCACGTTAATCACGGCGTTGCCCCTGAGATTCATTTCCCTGGCGGCGACTACCCTCACATCGTCAAGTCGCAAGTCGCGACCGACTCTCCCTGTCATCTCAAATTCAATCATATCTACAAATAATTAATAATCAGCTATTCTCGACACCGGAGCGACATCGAGTGGAGTCCTTTCACCCGCTTTATAACGGAACCAACCGGCGACTGCGATCATGGCAGCGTTGTCGGTGGTGAATTTGAACTCGGGAAGGTAGGTGTTCCATCCCCTCTTTTTCCCTTCAGCCTCAATCCTGGAGCGCAGGCCGCTATTGGCGGATACCCCGCCTCCTATCGTGACCTCCTTGATCCCGGTCTGCTTGGCGGCTCTGATGAGTTTACTCAATAGAATGTCAATCAGCGTCTTCTGGAAACTGGCGCAAAGATCCTCCTTATTCTTCTCGATGAAGTCCGGATCCTTGGCGATCTCATCCCGGACAAAGTATAGCAGTGAGGTCTTTACACCACTGAAACTATAATCGAGACCGGGAATCTGAGGCTTAGCGAACTTAAAGCGCTCCGGATTCCCTTCCTTCGCCAGTTTGTCGATAACTGGACCTCCTGGATAACCAAGGCCCATCATCTTGGAGCATTTGTCAAAGGCCTCTCCCACAGCGTCATCGATAGTCTGGCCGAGAATCGTATATTCGAGAGGGCCGTCCACCCTGACAATCTGCGAATTGCCTCCTGAGACCAACAAGCAGAGATACGGGAATTTCGGGTGACGGTTCTCTTTCCCCTCCTGATCTACAAATCCGGCCAGGATATGGCCCTGAAGGTGGTTGACCATGATTATGGGGATGTCCAGGGCTATGCCCATGGCTTTAGCGAATGAGGTGCCCACAAGCAAGGAGCCAAGAAGCCCTGGACCGCGGGTGAAAGCTATGGCGGTCAAGTCTGAAGCCTTTATCCCGGCCTTGTCAAGCGCTTGGCTGACGACAGGCACTATGTTCTTCTCATGAGCCCTGGAGGCCAACTCGGGGACAACGCCACCGAAATCCTTATGGACCTGCTGGCTCGCTATCACATTAGAGAGCAGGAAACCATCCCTCAACACAGCGGCCGAAGTGTCGTCACAGCTTGACTCGATTCCCAGGATAAAATCCGCCATAATATTCAAAGAGTTTCTTATGACCGCAAAGTTAATGAAACTTTTTGAAGTAATTTGGTATATTTGTAGATTGTGAGAAAGGCACTCAAGATAACGCGGAGTATTATCGTGACGCTGGCGGTCATATTGGCCGCCGCATGGATAGTCTTCCAGATTCCGGGCGTACAGACATTCATCACCAAGAGAATCGTGTCCTCCCTGGAAGAGAAACTCGGCGGCAAGATTGAATTCTCATCTATTCATCTCAAGCCTTTCAACGCCATCATCCTCAAAGACTTCCGATTAATCGACGAGAATCCCCCCATGACTCCTTACGGAGAGGTTCTTGACACCCTAGCCAGCGCCCGATCGGTTATGGCCTCATTCTCCCTGAAAGGCCTGTTTAAGGATGAGGGGATCCACCTTGGAAGAGTTTCCGTGAGCGAAGGATCATTCACATTGGTGATAGAACCGGATGGCAATAATCTGAAGCGCTTCTTCCCATCGTCCAAAAAACCGAAGGAGAAAAAGGAGATGGGGGACATTTTCGACGCCTCAAAGGTGCAGGTGGAGGGCTTCCGTTTCAGACTTGTCAATCTCAAGAGTTCCCACCCGGCCAAGGAATATGGTATCGACTGGGCGGACATGGACGTGGTCGTGAAAAACCTCAAAGCGAGCGACTTGAGTCTCTCTAAAGGCTACATGAGAGGTGAGGTGGAAGAACTTGAGGCTAAGGAGAAAAGCGGTTACCATATAGCGTCACTCTCCGGGAAAACCACAGTTGGAGGAGGGCGTACTATCATAGAGAACTTAAAGCTCACCGACGACTGGTCGGACATAAAGATGAATGAGTTCTCGATGAATTATGCCGGAATCAACTCTTTCAGCAATTTTATCGATGAGGTAAGGCTTACCGGAGATATCCGCTCCAGTAAGCTGGATTTCAAGAGTCTCTCCTACTTCGCGTCCGCCCTCAAAGACATGTCCGTTAAACTTGACATCCCAAAAGCGGTTGTTGACGGCACAGTGAGCGACCTTGGGATAGACAAGATAGATTTCACCGAATCCCGGAGCGGAGTGAAGGGATATGCGGAGGGTAGACTGACCGGTCTTCCTGCCATTGACAACACTGTCTTTGACTTCAAGATCCGGGACCTCTCGTTCACATCTGAGGGTCTTGGGAGTTTCGTCAATGGTTTCGCTCCATCCGCCAAGTTATCCCTAGGGAAATATGCCCCTGGAGACATATTGGACTTCTCGGGCAACGTAAACGGCACCCTCAACAATCTGAGAGTCAATGGCAAAGCTGGATCGACCAGCGATGGGGAGATCTCCACTGACTTAAGGCTCCATGACCTGATCAAACCCCGTGTTGCCAAACGATTCTCAGGATCCGTGGTCACAAACGCTCTTGACATCGGAAGGATCGCGGGAATTGACAAGATCGGTGAAATAACCATGCGAGGGGTGATGGATGCCTCCCTTGAAAAGGGTGGGATAAACCTCAAGATAGACTCGCTTTTCATAGACAAATTGAGGGCGTTGGACTACGACTATTCGAACATCATGGCGGCCGGAACATATTCCGACAAGGCTTTCGATGGCCGCCTCATCTGCAACGACCCGAACCTGAACCTTTTGTTCCAGGGAATATTCACCCTCTCTGACAAGACAAGCAACGGCCTGTATAAATTCTACGCTGATGTCGGCTACGCTGACCTCCAGGCTCTCGGGCTCGATAAGCGAGGTGTCTCCAAAGTCGCCGGAAGGATCAACGCCAACTACATGACCATCAACAGTGGAGACGTCATCGGTGATCTGGACATAATGGACCTTGGGCTTGAAAACGCACTCGGGAAATATGATGTGGGAGACATTAATGTATCCTCCCATTCCGGTAACGGCAGGCACCGTATGAACCTTGACTCCGATTTCGCCACCGGATCCTACATAGGCACTAAACCCATCTCCGGGATCGTGGGAGATTTGAAGGAACTCACTCTGCTCAAGGAACTTCCAATGCTTTGCAAAGATACCGTCAGAACATGGGATTCCGATAAATACGACGTGAGGCTGGACATCCACGACATCAGGAATGTGCTCTCATTCGTCAAGCCGGGTCTTTATATAGCCGACAGCTCCAAATTAAGGCTATCAGTCTCTGACAGAGGTGAGGTGAAAGCCACTGTCAAATCTTCCAGGATTGCCCTCGGTAAGAATTATCTCCGCAACATCGATCTGGCTTTTGACAACAAGGGAGGCAGCCTGAACGGGGCAATGACCGGCTCTGAGCTTGCATTGGCTGGCATGCTGTTCAAGAATGACCACCTATCGTTCTTCGCGAGCGACAATCACGCCGGCTTCGGATACTCTTTCGACAATAACGGGGACTTGGCCGACAAGGGAGAAATATACTTGTCCGGTGAGCTAGACAGGTCTCCATCTGGGGATCTTTTAATATATGGACACACTTTGCCCTCCAGCATTTGGATAAACGACCAGGAATGGCTTGTGTCCCCGTCCGATATCAGCCTGCTTGGGAAAGACGTGATCATTGACAACCTCCTGGCGGCGTGCGGCGGACAGTCCATAAAAGTGGACGGAGGTTATTCAAAGACAAAGCCTGACACCCTGGAAGTGAGCCTCGTCAAGTTCGACATGGCCATAGCGAATTTATTGCTGGGCAAAGACCTCGGGATCTCTGGCCTGGCCACAGGAGAATGCACGCTCTCATCCCCTTGGGAGACCAACGCCGGACTCTCAGCGGAGCTTTCATGTGATTCAGTGAAAGTGGGAAGATTCGATGCGGGGATGTTGCGTCTCGACTGCGGGATGGAGGGTGACGGGATCATGGACATCTTGGCGTTCAACCAGTTGAACGGATCACAAACCTTCAGCGTCAATGGAGTCTACGGCATGAAGGATAACACTTTGGACCTTGTCGCCGACCTTAAGAATATGGAAGCCGGTTATATCGCTCCATTACTGTCTTCCGTATTCAGTGAGACAAGAGGCCATGTGAGCGGCAAAGTCCGGATTAATGGCAAGACTGACAACTTATCTCTCTCTGGAGAGGGCACCCGGTTTAACAATGTCATGCTCAAGGTCGCCTTCACGAATGTGCCTTATTACGCGGACGGGCCTTTCAGGATCGACAATGGAGGACTTCACTTGGACGGCATAGCTGTCAAGGACAGGTTCGACGGCACAGGCTCGATCTCCGGAGGAATCCTTTTCGACCACCTGAAAGACATCAGGATGGACACGAGGATTAATATGAACAGGATGGAGGCCATCAATATGAATGCGGGTTCCGGTCAGGCCATTTACGGTAACGTCTTCGCCACCGGAAACGTCTCCATCAAGGGACCGTTCAACGCGATAAGGCTTGACGTGGACGCGAGGACGGACAAGAATGGATCCATTCACATTCCTATCGACAACGCTTCTTCAGATGCCAACACCAACCTGCTGACATTCAAAGAGCCGGAGAAAGAGGTGTACGTGGATCCTTATGACGTGATGATGAACAGGCTGGTGTCAGTGAGCAAGAGTGAAAGCGATTTCGGCATCCATCTGAAGATAGCGGCCAACCAAAGGACAGAGGCTTATGTCGAGATCGACCGGACATCAGGCAATGCCCTGAACGGCAGGGGCCAAGGTAATATCGACATCGTGGTGCGTCCTTCCGCGGATGTGTTCACGATCAACGGTGAATATACCCTGGCTTCCGGAAAGTTCCATTTCAACGCCCTTGACATAACCCAGAAAGACTTCACCCTGTCGCAAGGGAGCTCCATAAGGTTCAATGGGGACGTGATGGACAGCGACCTGGACATCAATGGCATCTATTCCACCAAAGCCTCTATAGCGACCCTCATCGCGGACACTTCCTCAGTGTCCACAAGAAAGACCGTGAATTGCGGAATAGGAATCTCCGGGAAATTGCGGGAGCCTCAGCTTACTTTCTCGATAGACGTCCCGGATATTGACCCCACCACAAAATCCAAGGTCGAGAGCGCCCTCAACACTGAGGACAAGGTGCAACGGCAATTCCTCGCCCTGCTAATCTCGGGCGGATTCATGCCAGAGGAGCAGTCCGGCATCGTCAACAACACCGCTAATCTTTACAGCAACCTGGCTGAGATCATGGCGGGACAGCTGAATAATATTCTCCAGAAGCTCGATATCCCTTTGGACTTTGGATTGAATTACCAGTCCAGCGTCAGCGGCACCAACATCTTTGACGTCGCCGTGTCCACCCAATTGTTCAATAACAGGGTGATAGTCAACGGTAACGTAGGCAACAGGGAGTACGGCAATTCCACTCAGGGGGACGTTGTCGGAGACGTGGATATAGAGATAAAACTCGACAAACCAGGACAGGTCAGGTTGAAACTGTTCTCACATTCCTCTGACGACTACACCAACTTCCTGGACAACTCACAGAGGAACGGAGTCGGTATGACCTACCAAAAAGAATTCAGCACATTCAAGGAGCTGATGCGGAGCATTTTCACAAGCCGCAAAAAACGTCAGGAGCGCGCCAACGCCCCTATTCCCGAGAGGGAATACAACCGCATCGATATCACTGAATAAGCCTGATCTACTTGCAAGCCTTGACAAAAGCCTTGAATATTGCCAGCCACTTGTCATCAGCCCTCACGAGCTGCTCAGGATGGAACTGGACTCCCAATATCCATTCTCCCCTTTCCACTCCCTCGTATGCCTCAACGACTCCGTCCGGAGCGAGAGCGGTCACCGCGACCTTGTCCGAGGGGACTTTCACTGCCTGATGGTGGGAGGTGTTTACATTCAACGACTTCTCTCCCATGATCTTGTGAAGCATTGAGCCTTCCAATACGCTGATGGTGTGCGACGGGAACCTCAGATCTGAGCCCTGACGATGAGCTATATCACTCGGATTCTGGCTCGGAAGGTCTTGATACAGAGAGCCTCCCAGCACGACATTGAGCAGTTGTTCCCCGCGGCAGATGGCAAGTATCGGCTTATTCCCTAGCAGTGCCGCCTCCGCATACAGCACATCAATAGTGTCCCTGTGGGCATTCACACTGACTGTCTCATTCAAGACAGACTCGCCATAATAGGCCGGAGCCATATCTTCTCCACCGGACAAAAGGAGTCCATCAAGATGGGACAGAATCTCAGAGGCCTCAGCGGCGTTATTGACTTGAGGGAGAATGACGGGGATACCTCCGGCTCGGTAGATGGCGTCTGTATATGACCGGTTCAAAGTTGTGACCATGGCACTGCTGTAACCAGACGCCACGCCGATCATAGGTTTTCTCCTTGCCTGTGCGCTAACCAAGACTGTTAACGACAAGACAAAAAATAATAATGTCTTTTTGTAGAGAAAATTTGTCATTTCGTCCAATATTTTAACAAGGAAAGATTTATGGCAAGGTTAATGCAATATAAAATAATCGGATAGAAGATCTTACGTTTTATTCATAAATTAGGTTTGTATTAAGTGGGAAAGGTCATTGCCGTGAGGTAACGACCTTTTTTTTATTCCACAAGGCAAGAGTCCATCAGCTCGTCAATCGCCGCCGGATCAATGTCACGACCTATGAATACTATCTTCTCCATCCTGTCACCATACTTTGGATCCCAATCACGGCGGAGGTTCTTGTCCCTGCGCATCATCTCTTGAAGTTGCGCCTCAGGCATAGTGGCGAACCAAAGCCCCGCCTCCTTGATGGACTTCTGGGAACCGGACTGCTCAAACAAGTAGCACTTGTCAGGCTCGTCGGCGAAATAGCAAAGACCCTTGGCCCTGATGATATTGGAGGGCCACTTCTTTGAGACGATGTAATCCAGCATGTTAATGTCCATCGCCGGCCTGCGGTAATATACATGCGTGCTGATGTTATACTCCAGAGCCTCGCCGGACTCCTCGTTATGGAGTTCCTCCTCTTCATCCCCCTCGATAGCAGCTATCCATGCCGCCGAGGTCGCCACTTTGTCAAAGTCGAACATCCCTGTGTCGAGGATAAGGTCGAGATCGATCTCACCGTAATCACACTCATAAATGACGGCCTGAGGATTAAGAGCCTTGACGATCTCCCTCAATTCTCCAAGATCTTCGGGAGAGACCTCAGAGGCTTTGTTGAGCAAGACGATATTGCAGAACTCAATTTGCTGGATGACAAGGGATTCCAAATCATCCTCCTCGATATCCGGCCTCTTCAGGGCATCGCCCGAGGCAAACTCATCCTTCATTCTCAACGCGTCGACCACAGTCACGATAGCGTCGAGTTTCGGTGTGCTGGTCCTGTTATATTCGGGAAGCAATTTAGGGATGGAACAGATAGTCTGGGCTATCGGAGCCGGCTCGCAGATGCCACTGGCCTCGATAACGATGTAGTCGAATTTCCTCATCCGACAGAGCTCGTCAATCTGGTTCACCAGGTCCATTTTGAGAGTGCAGCAGATGCACCCGTTCTGGAGCGGAACGAGACTGTCGTCAGTCTGCCCTACAACTCCGCCTTTCTGGATCAAGTCAGCGTCTATGTTGACCTCCCCTATATCGTTCACTATCACCGCGAACTTTATCCCCTTCTTATTTGATAATATCCTGTTGACCAGGGTAGTCTTGCCGCTTCCGAGGTATCCCGTCAGGAGCAGCACCGGTATCTCCTTGTTTTCCAAATTGATGATCATGACATTTTTTCTTCTACGCGAATTTAGTGATTTTGCGCGAATAAAGATTATTTGCTACATTTGCATTTGGCAGGAGAAATTCGGCCTGAATGATATGCTTGAAAGTTTAAGAAAAGACATAGAAAAGCTTATCTCACTCTACGAAGCGGAGAAAGCGGAGCGCATCAGGCTCCAGTCACTCCTCTCACAGCGTGAGGCCGAGAACGAATCCTGCAGGAAACAGATCGGTGATCTGGAGCAACAGGTTAACAATCTGCAGCTTTCGGAAGCCTTTGGAGCCGCCGGTGACAAGACCGCGGCAAAGGAGAAAATCGAGAGACTCATAAAGGAGATAGACAAATGCATCTCCCTGCTTGAAAACTAGAATGGGACAGAGCATAAAGATAAAAATCGCGGGCAATGAATATCCCTTAGTCGCTTCCTCTCCGGAGATGGAGCGGCTCATGAGGCTTGCCGCGGAGGCGATCAACCAGAAACTGACCGCCTATGACGCCAAGTTCCCAAACAAATCTCTCTCTGACAAACTCTCCTTCGTCGCTCTCAACGAGACGGTCAGCAGGCTGACTTACCAGAAAAGACTCTCCGATGCCGGAGATGAGGCGAAGGGGCTTCAGGAAGATGTGGAGACATACCTCAAGAATATTGAAAAAGACGGCCGTTAGTCCCACGTGCTTTAATCAACAAGTTCTTATTGAACCGAGAACACTCAGGACGGCAAGGGCAGGCCAAGGTTACCTTCCGGGATTGTACGCTTAGCGTATGACAGTGGAAGTCCGAACCGGACCGGATCTCAAATCTTATTTATTAAGATTTTAGACAAGCGACTAACGGCTTTTTTTAATATCACAGACGACCGACCGGTTTCCAGATACCGGCGGTCGTCTTTTGCTTCTCGCCTGTAATGGATTGAATATTAAGTATTAACAATAATATTTTGAACAAACAATGATAGCTTACCTTATAGGTGCCCTGATCGGAGCGGTGATCGCCATCGGGGTTTACATCCTGGTCCAGAAGATGGTTCTGAATGGACGAAGGAATGAGATAATAGCCAAAGCAGAGATCGAGGCCGAGGGGATCAAGAATGACAAGATCCACCAGGCGAAAGAGAAATTCCTCCAGCTGAAAGCGGAGCACGAGCGTTTCATCAACGAGAAAAACAACCAGCTGAGGGAAGCTGAGAGCCGCATCAAGCAGAAAGAGAACACTCTGAATCAGCAGAGCGGTGAGCTCCAGAAGAAGCTCCGTGACGCGGACAACGCCAAAAACAGTCTTCAGGCGCAGCAGGAGAAACTGGCCAAGAAAGCCGAGGAATATGAGAAGCTCAGCGCTCAGGCCAACAAGCAGCTTGAGACAATCGCCGGAATGAGCGCCCAAGACGCCAAGAACATCCTGATGGAGAACATGAAAGCCGAGGCCCGCACTGAGGCCCAGGCCTACATCAATGACACGATGGATGAGGCCAGGCTGAACGCTTCAAAGGAGGCCAAACGCATAGTCATAAACACGATCCAAAGGACCGCCACCGAGACAGCCATAGAGAATGCGGTGACCACGTTCCCTATTGAAAATGACGAGATTAAGGGACGTATTATTGGCCGTGAGGGTCGTAACATAAGGGCCCTCGAGGCCGCCACAGGAGTCGAGATAGTCGTGGACGACACTCCTGACGCCATTCTTCTCTCCGCCTTTGATCCCGTCCGCAGGGAAGTCGCCAGGCTCGCGTTGCACCAGCTTGTCGTGGACGGCAGGATCCATCCTGCCAGGATTGAGGAAGTGGTGGCCAAGGTCCAGAAACAACTCGAGGAGGAAATCCTCGAGACAGGAAAGAGGACCTGCATCGACCTCGGCATCCATGGACTCAACATCGAGCTCGTGAGGATGATCGGCCGCATGAAATACCGCTCCTCCTACGGACAGAACTTGTTGCAGCACTCCCGCGAGGTGGCCAACATCTGCGCCATAATGGCCTCCGAGCTTGGGCTGAACCCCAAGACCGCCAAGAGAGCCGGTCTGCTTCATGACATCGGTAAGGTGTCAGAGGAAGAGCCCGAGCTGCCTCACGCCCTCTTGGGAATGAAGTTGGCCGAGCAGTATAAAGAGAAACCTGATGTGTGCAACGCCATCGGAGCCCACCACGAGGAGATTGAAATGACTTCGATTATATCGCCTATAGTGATGATCGGTGACGCCATCTCAGGCGCAAGGCCTGGTGCCCGCCGGGAGGTCATAGAGTCTTACATCAAACGGCTCAAGGGTATGGAAGACCTCGCGGCCGCTTATCCTGGAGTGACTAAGAGCTACGCCATCCAGGCCGGCCGTGAGCTAAGGGTCATTGTCGGTGCTGAGGAGGTCAGCGACGACCAGGCCGCGAGACTCTCCGCTGACATCGCCCAAAAGATACAGGAGGAGATGACATATCCAGGACAGGTCAAAATCACCGTCATCCGGGAGACAAGATCAGTGTCATACGCCAAGTAACGGCCATGAAATCATATTTGAACATGAAATCATATTTGAACATGAAATCATATTTGAAAACGATAATGGCATCGATCGCGGCAGCGTTCCTATGGAGCGCCGCCGTTTTCGCCCAAGCTCCTGAGGCTACAGCAACTTGGAAAGTCTCTTCCAAGCCTTCAGGGGAAAACGAGTACGAGCTGGTATTCACGGCCACTATCGAGAATGGCTGGCACATCTACACTACCGGTAACAAGTACAATCCCACCACCCTGGAGCTGGACTCCCCCTCAGGGTATTCTCCTGTCGGGACCTTCACACAAGTGACTGAGCCATCATCGTTCAAGGGAGATGAAGTCTTCTTTGACACAGCGGTTTTCACCCAGAAGGTCAAGCTGGATGCCCCAGAGGCCACCGTTAAGGGGGAGATCACCTGGAGCGGCTGCAATGACCAATTCTGCGCCGCCCCCGAGCACTTCGAGTTCACTTTAAGCCTTACTGGCGGGGAGCAGGTTCCGGCAAGTCCGGACCATGCCACCCTCGGCACTGTAAGAGGGGGGAGCGGCAAAGGCGGTGGGAGTCTTTGGGCACTGATCATCGAGGCTATTCTTTGGGGCTTCGCCATGTTGCTGACCCCTTGTGTGTTCCCAATGGTCCCCATGACCATCTCCTTCTTTATGAAGCAATCCCAAACCCCTGCGGAAGGACGCTTCAAAGCCTTCATGTACGGGTTGTTCATTGTTCTGCTATACACTGTTCCTATCTCCATCATCATCGGTCTCACCTGGCTGATAGGAGGCAATGCGGTCACCGCTGACATATTCAACTGGCTCGCGACGCACTGGCTGCCGAACATAATCTTCTTCATCGTGTTCATGGTTTTCGCAGCCTCATTTTTCGGTGCGTTCGAGATCGAGCTACCCTCCAGCCTGGCCAACAAGAGTGACGCCAAGGCAGGCAAAGGTGGCCTTGGAGGAATATTCTTCATGGCCCTCACCCTCGTGCTCGTGTCTTTCTCCTGTACCGGGCCGATTGTGGGGACAGTCTTGATCAAGTCCACCTCCGGAGAGTTCTGGACCCCGATGGTCACCATGCTGGCTTTCAGTGTCGCTTTCGCCCTGCCTTTCACGATACTCGCCATGTTCCCTTCGCTCTTGAAGAAGATGAAGAGCGGATCGTGGCTAAATAGCGTGAAGGTGGTGCTGGGATTCATTGAGGTAGCCTTGGGATTCAAGTTCCTGAGTGTGGCTGACCAAACCTATCACTGGGGGCTCCTCGACAGGGAAGTGTATTTGGCGATATGGATAGTGGTTTTCTCGCTGCTGGGGTTCTACCTTCTCGGCAAGATCCGTTTCAAGAACGACTCCCCTTCCGAGAGCGTTTCAGTTACAAGGCTGGCACTCTCTATAGCTGTGTTTAGTTTTGTCGTGTATATGATTCCAGGAATGTGGGGAGCGCCTCTCAAGGCTTTGTCAGGCTACCTGCCACCTATTGAGACTCAAGACTTTATAGTCTGGAATTATGCCGACTCTCCAGTTACCGATTCGCGACCTGTACGAATAGACTCCTTCGGAGAGGAATCTACTGATGGTGGGGATTTCGCCCGGAAATACAACCTGCGGATGCCGATGGGTTACAACGGCTATTTCACGATAGAGGACGGTTTGGCCGCCTCCAGGGCACAAGGAAAACCAGTTTTTGTGGACATCACAGGACACGGCTGCGTCAACTGCCGGGAGATGGAGCAAAGAGTCTGGTCTGACCCGAAAGTTCAGGACATCATGAAGAACGATTACGTCATGGTGTTCCTCTACAACGATGACAAGACCAAACTCGACAAGGAAGATTGGGTCACAACAAAAGATGGGAAGACACTCAAGGACATAGGCAGGGTCAACTCCTACATCGTCAGGGAAAGGTTCAACGTGAACGCTCAACCCAACTACGCCCTGCTCAGTTCTGACGGGGATCTCCTTGTTCCTGTCCGTGGATATGATCTCTCTGTTGACGGATTCGTGGAGTTCCTGAAGTCTGGTGTAGAGAAGTTTAATAATCAGGCGATATGAGAAAGATAATCATTTTCCTGTCCATGGCACTGCTTTGCGCGGCAGCTGTGGCACAGACGCCATCCACCCACCCTTGGCAGGGCGCCAGAGTGGCGTTTTTCGGAGATTCAATCACCGACGCCAGAGTTGTGCCCGGGAACCGCGACACCAAGAATCCGGACAATCATGACTGGACGGGCCTCAGTGACAATCACTATTGGGGATATCTCCAAAAATGGTTGGGGATCCATCCTTATGTCTATGGGGTCAACGGACGGCAGTGGGATGATATTCCTGATCAGGCGGATAGGCTCAAAGCCGAGCATGGGGATGAGTTTGACGCCATCATGATATTCATAGGGACCAACGACTACATATCTGACGTTCTTCTCGGTGAGTGGTATGATGAGACGCCTCAGACGGTGACCGCCGCACTCGGCTATCCCGCCACTGAGTTTCTGAAGATTAAAAGGACTCCCTCAATGGACGGGAACACGTTGAAAGGCAGGATCAACATCGCCATGGACAAGCTGAAGAGGATGTTCCCCGAGAAACAGATAATCCTACTCACCCCAATCCACAGGGCTTTCGCGACATTTGGAGCGGGGAATATTCAACCTGAGGAATCTTATCCGAACCGGCTGGGACTTTATATCCACGATTATGTGGAGGCGATCAAGGAGACGGCCAACGTTTGGAGCGTGCCGGTGATAGACCTCAACGCGCTCTGCGGACTGAATCCCATGATTGAGGAACATGCCAGGTATTTCGCCAAGCCTGACACAGACAGGCTGCACCCTAACGCCAAAGGACATGAGCGTATCGCCAAGACACTCATGTACCAGCTATCCGCCCTTCCTTGCAGACTGTAACTACTTGAAAATAGACTCGGGGACCTCTCCTGTCCAGCAGAGAGGCTGATCCACCCCGAAAAGCCTCAGCACCGTCGATGCGGTATTGACAGTGTTGTTGGGTTCAGTTATGGTGAAACCTTTCTTGATACCAGGCCCGGAAATCACCCAGGGAACAATCATCTCCTCAGGGCTGACTCCACCGTGGCCCTTGCCTATTCCACCATGGTCGGTTATGAACATGAGATGAGTCTCCTCGAAAAGCCCTTCCTTCTTGAGGAAATCAATCATGCGCCCCACCTGGACATCACCTTCCTCAATTGATTGTATATATTCCGGAGACATCCAGGAATAAGTGTGCCCGATATGGTCGGTGTGGACGTTATAAAGGAACATGAACATCTTATCGTCCTTGTGGGAACCGAGGTATTCCATGGCACGATCGTAGAGGGAGGCATATCCCTCGTCACTAGAGGATAGCTTGTCGTCCATGTATTTGGGATTCATGGCATTAATCAAAGGCAGCCAGTTCCAGTAATAGGCGGTCTTGATGCCGGGGACATTATCCTTCAAGACTTTGAACACTGAAGGGAAATAGCCGTCAGAATCCCTCTCAACAGCTTCCAGATTATATTCTCCGACTTTCCAGCCATTATTCGCGACACCATGCACCTCCGGGCCCGCGCCTGTCAGATGGCTGGTATAGTTAGGGAGAGTCACTGAAGGCATGACATCCCTGGTGGTGAAGGATGCGGATCCGCTCTCAATCAAGGAGTCAATATTCGGTGTCCTCGCCTGTGCCAGACCGTCCACCCTGATTCCGTCAAAAGTGAATATGATCACTCGTTTTGTCTTTAGTTTCCTCTTCCTGGACTTAGCCTCCGTCTCTAGTGAAAGAGGACCGGCCATAGTCGCCACAGCCGCTCCGGCACCGGCGACAAGGCTCTTCTTGAAAAAATCTCTCCTTGAAATAGACATAGTTATGTGGTTTTGTTCAGCAATATAAGGATTATTTGAGAAAAATTCTTAAGTTTATCCACCAAACCTCTTATGAATATGCCAAAATCCAAATTCAACCAGGCCATTCTCCCTGTGATGTTCGGATTCTTCATCATGGGATTCGTGGACATTGTCGGAGTCGCCACAAATTATGTGAAAGCGGACTTTACCGGAATGGATGACAAAGTCGCCAGCCTGATATCCCTCTCATGTTTCCTGTGGTTCCTGATCCTGTCCATCCCCACCGGTATGCTGATGAACCGGATAGGAAGAAAGAAAACCGTGTTGCTGAGCTTAGGGATAACGACTCTCGCCATGCTGGTGCCAGTGATAAGATACAACTTCGCCTTTGTGCTGGCGGCGTTCGCTATGCTCGGTATCGGTAACACAATTCTTCAGGTTGCCCTTAACCCTCTGGTCAGCAGCGTCGTTTCATCTGATAAGCTGACAGGGACGATGACCCTCGGCCAATTCATCAAGGCCATCAGCTCTTTCCTGGGGCCCATTCTCACCGCCATGTTCGCCGGAAGTGTGTTCGGATGGAAGACAGTATTCCCAACTTATGCCATCGTGACGATATTGGCTATGGTTTGGCTGACTCTCTCCCCTATCAAGGAAACCCTGATAGAGAAAGAGGAAATCTCCTTCGCCAGGACTTTCTCCCTGCTGAAAGACAAGTACATAGTGATGTTCTTCATCGGAATACTGGTACTTGTTGGAGTTGACGTTGGAATGGGAGTCACCTTCCCGAAACTCCTCCAGGAAAGATGCGCCCTCCCTCTCGAGAAAGCCGGAATGGGAAACAGCGTCTACTTCCTCGCGAGGACCATCGGAGCTTTCATCGGAGGAATCGCCCTCATGAGATACCCTGCAAGGAAGTTCTTCACCGCCAGCGTATTACTCGCTCTGGCTTGTCTCGTTTGCCTAGTGTTCGCCCGCGGCTTGGCACTAGTCTTGACGCTTGTGGCTCTTTTCGGTCTCGGCTACGCCAACCTCTTCTCAATAGTGTTCTCAACATCGATGTTGAGAGTACCAGAGAAGACAAACGAGGTCTCATCCCTTTTGATTGTGGGAGTATGCGGAGGAGGTATAATCCCTCCCATCCTCGGAGTGATCACAGACACTTTCGGAAACCAGGCCTCCGCCTTGATCGCTTTGACTCTCGCCTGGATCTTCATGGTGATTCTGATACCGTTTATTAGCAGGGTGAAATCAAATGGATAACAAGGTATTTGTCGGCGTGGACATAGGCGGCACTAAATGCGCTATCACTATAGGTCTCCCCAAAGACGGGGATTTGGACATAAAAGACAAGAAGTCTTTCCCCACAATTGATGTCGAAGGGACAATCGAGAGCATCAAAGCCACGATCAGGGAAGTTCTGGGCAGGAACGGTCTCACGGAGAAGGACATCCAGGCTATCGGCATCAGCTGCGGCGGACCTCTTGACAGCAAGACCGGTGTGATCATGTCGCCCCCTAACCTCCCTGGTTGGGATAATATTCCTATAGTGAGAATCCTATCTGAAGAGTTCGGGGTCAAGGCCGCGGTTCATAACGACGCCAATGCCTGCGCTCTAGCCGAATGGAAGTTCGGTGCTGGAAAAGGTACCAGGAATATGGTCTTCATGACTTTCGGGACGGGACTCGGGGCAGGTTTGATAATCGATGGGAAGCTATACACCGGGACAAATGACAATGCTGGCGAGCTGGGGCATATCCGATTGGAAGCATTCGGCCCGGTAGGCTACGGGAAGGCTGGTTCTTTCGAGGGTTTTTGCAGCGGGAGCGGCATAGAACAGCTCGCCCGTGATATCGCCAAGGAAGCCATGCAAATGGGTGGAAAAGTCCAGTGGTGCCCTGATGGGAATCTCTCAGGAATCACGGCGAAAAAAGTAGCTGAGGCTCTCAAGGCCGGAGATCCGTTGGCAAAAAGAGTTTATGAGATATCGGCAAGGCATCTTGGAGCGGGATTGTCTCTGGTGATTGACATCCTCAACCCGGAGATGATAGTTATCGGCAGCATATATGCCCGAAATGAGGATGTGTTCAAGCCATTGATGGATGAGGTGATCTCCAATGAGGCGCTTCCGCTGGCAAGCAAGGTATGCAAAGTTGTTCCAGCCGCCCTCGGAGAGGCCGTCGGTGACTATGCAGCCTTATCCATAGCCGCTGATATTCAATAATTTCCAAAGAATATGACCAAGACAATCATACAAGATAGCCTTGCCCAGGCTCATGAGGAATTGGAGCGTTTCTTGTCCGACCCGGATACTGTCCCTTCAATAGAGAAAGCTGCGGAGGTCATGTCGGGATGTCTTTTGTCCGGAGGGAAGATCATCAGCTGCGGCAACGGAGGCTCACTTTGCGACGCCACCCATTTCGCCGAAGAGCTGACCGGCCGCTTCAGGAATGACCGGAGACCATTCCCGGCAATGGCGATAAACGACCCGGCATATCTCACCTGCGTGGGCAACGACTATTCTTTTGATGTCGTCTTCTCCAGATGGATAGAGGCTTTCGGCAAGCCCGGGGATGTCCTTCTCGCCATAAGCACAAGTGGAACATCACCCAATATCATCAAGGCGGCGGAAGCCGCCAAGAGCCTTGGAATGAAGGTCGTGGCTCTGACATCAAAAAAAGGGCAGACATTGTCCGCCCTTTCCGATGTCGCCATCATGGCTCCTGATGCTCCTCAGTCAGACCGGATACAGGAGATCCACATCAAAGTGATCCACATCCTTATCGAAGCCATCGAGTCATCTATCTCTTCGAAGTGACTTCCTTCTCGTATTTCTCGATGCAAGGAATGAATTCCTCGCCCACGGGAACGCCGTTCTTGCAGTTGAAGTAATCAAACACCGCTCCGAACGGAAGAGTCTTGGCCTCCTCGAGGAGGGCGAGCTTCTGGAAGCCCTTGCCCTCAGCCTCATACTCGCGAAGCTTGGCGAGAGGCTCAAGAAGGGCGCTGAGGATACACTTCTGTGTGGCGCGGGTTCCGATGATGTATGCGCCGATGCGGTTGATCGAGGCGTCGAAGTAGTCCAGACCGACGTGCGCGCGGTGGAGAGCCTCGGCGCGGACCAGCTCCTTGAAGAAGTCCAAGGTCATGTCGTTCATGATGGTCACGTGGTCGGAATCCCAGCGGACAGGACGACTCACATGGAGCATCAACTCAGGTACATAGAGAAGCAGGGAGGAAACCTTGTCCGCCACATTCTCAGTGGGTTCGTAGTGACCTGTGTCGAGGGTGTAAATCACTTTGCGGGAAGCGCAGTAGCCCTCAAAGAAGTCCATTGAACCGACAGTGTAGCTCTCAAGACCGATACCGAACAACTTGGCCTCAACGCAGCTCTTCATGCCGGGAAGATCCTCCTTCAGGATCTCGTCGAGAGAAGCCGCGAGGATTTCACGATACTTCTTGCGGTTGACAGTATAGTCCTTCTGGCCGTCATGGACCCAGATGTTCATGATACAAGGGTCGTTCTGGGCCTTACCCATGGCGTCGGCGATACGGCGGCAACGCTTGGTGTGCTCAATCCAAAACTCGCGGATGGCAGGATCGGGGTTAGCGAGGCTGAGATCCCCGCTCTTAGGATGACCGAAAGATGTGGAGTTGAAGTCAAGCTTGAAGTTGTTGGCCTTGGCCCACTCGATCCAGCTCTGGAACTGCTCGACACCAACCTGGTCACGATCGACGAACTTGCCGCCGAAGTCTCCGTAAATCTCATGGAGATTGACACGGTGGTTACCGGCGAGAAGAGTCTTGACGAACTCAAGGTCCGCGCGGACCTCATCGATGTTCCTGGCCCGTCCGGGATAATTTCCGGTGGTCTGGATACCTCCGGAGAGACCAGCGGTGCTCTCAAAACCCATCACATCGTCAGTCTGCCAGCAATGGAGGGAAATCTGCTGTTTCTCAAGCTGCTCGATAGCCTTGTCAGTGTCGACACCGATGGCGGCGTAGCGCTCCTTGGCCATCTCATAGGCCTGGATGATTTTCTGCTCGTTCATATTGTTTGGATATTAATTGTTTGGATAATAAGTCTTTGTCTCTATGGAGTTTCCAATGATGCGACGCATCTCCCAGCGATCTTTCACCAAGCCGGCCACCTTAGCCTGCATCATGATGTTACCGATGGCTGTACCCTCGACAGGACCAGCTACGACAGGAATACCGAGAGTGTCGGCGGTCAACTGGCTCACGAGCTTGTTGGCCGAGCCACCTCCGATCACATGGAGCTTGTCGATCGTGAATGAGGCGAAGCTCTGGAGCATGGCGATGACTGACTTGTATTTCTTGGTCAGGCTATGGTAGATGCAGCTGATCATCTCAGCGTCATTCTTCGGGACCTGCTGGCCGGACTCGGCCAATGCCTTCTTGATCTCAGCATCCATATCCTTAGGAGCGGCGAAACGGGGATCATCGGGATCTATGGTCGACGGGAAATCTATCGCCTCGCGGCCCATTGCCTCAATCTGGGCGTAGTTGTATTCCCTACCCTCAGCGGCCCAGGTCTTGCGGCTCTGCTCGAGGAGCCACATGCCTGTGATATTCTTAAGAAACCTCGTTGTGCCCTCGATTCCACCCTCATTAGTGACATTGTACTCGTATGACTTGTCATCTATGACAGGAACGGGAGATTCTATGCCCATCAGGCTCCATGTGCCGCTGCTGAGATAAGCGAAATGCTCATTCTCGGCAGGGACAGCGGCGATGGCGGAAGCGGTGTCATGCCCGGCGACGGCGATCACAGGGACGGGTTCCATTCCTGTCTCATCGCAGATTTCCTTTTTCAGGAGGCCAACCTTGGTTCCAGGTTGGACGATGGGCCTGAGGATCTTGGGATCCACTCCAAGACGCTCGAGAAGGGTCCTGTCGAAATCTCTCGTGCGAGGATCAATCAAGCCGGAGGTCGACGCGTCGGTGTATTCGCAAACCCTCTCGCCTGTCAGCATGTACGAAAGGAGGTCAGGCATGAATAGGATCTCCGCGGCTTTGTGGATCGGAGACTCCGGGTCCTTATGCTGGGCATATATCTGGAAGATCGTGTTGAAATTCATTATCTGGGTCCCTGTCACCCCGTAGAGTTCCTCTTTGGGAATAATCTTGAACACTTCCTCGGGGATACCGTCGGTGTAGGGATCACGATAGGCCCTGGGCAGGCACAGAATCTTTCCGTCAGGACCGACACAGCCAAAATCAACACCCCAGGTGTCAATCCCGATGGACTCGAACTTGACCCCGCTTCCGGCCACCTTGGTCAGAGCGGCCTTGAAATGGTCAAAAAGGGAATATATGTCCCAGAAATACTTGCCGCCGTCCTCTTTTACGGCGTTAGGGAAACGGTAGATTTCCTCAGATGACAGCCTGCCATCCTCGACTTTGCCGAGAATAGCCCTACCGCTGGTCGCACCGAGATCGAAAGCCAGAAAATTCATGATTATGTGGTATAATATGACTTTTACAAATTTCGTTTTTTTAGTATCACAAATGCTGAAGAATCTGACATTACAACTTGGAAATTTGATCCTAATTTTTCATATATTTGTAACTGAGTGAAAACCATGGAAGCAGTCCACCTTAAATATTTGGCCGTGAATCCGGTCGATCTCCAATGGGGTACAGCCGTCAACTCGGTGGGGTTCCAGGAGATCGCTCCCGGGATGGCGTATCCACCGAGGAACCACCCCTCCAGATACATTTTCACCATTGAGAGTGGAAGGGTGCTTGAAGAGTACCAGCTTCTTTATATCACAGAGGGGAGAGGGAAATTCTATTGCCAGACTCTTGGCAGAAGCAAGCCTCTCCAGGTCGAGAGCGGAATGATGTTCCTCTTGTTCCCCGGCGAGTGGCATTCCTACCATCCAGACCGCCAGACAGGGTGGAAAGAGTACTGGATAGGCTTCAACGGGCATTTTGTCGACAACCTGATCGAGAGGGGGTTTTTCTCCAAGGACCGCCCTGTGTTCAAAGTCAACATCCACGAGGACATCGTGGCCATGTATAATGAAGCCATCAATGCCGCGGTTAGGCAAGAGTCTGGTTTCCAGCAGTTTCTGGCTGGAATCGTGGGTCGCCTGCTCAGCCTGGCGTACTATTATGACAGAAACTCCCAATTCGAGGAGTCTGACTTGGCCAGGAAAATCAGCCAGGCGAAAGTGATAATCCAAGACAACTACACGGACATATCCCCTGAGGACGTGGCCTCAAGGTTATGCATGAGTTACTCGACCTTCCGTAAGACTTTCAAGGAATATACTGGATTCTCCCCCGCCAGATACATCAGTGAGATCCGAATGAGCAAGGCTAAGGAAATCCTGACCAACACATCAGTAAGCATCAAGGAAGTAGCCTACAGGTTAGGTTACAACAATCATGACTATTTCTTCACGGCTTTCCGCAACAGGACCGGAAAGACTCCCGCTGAATACAGGGCTATGACCCAGGGCAGCGATATTTGATTCTACCTCTTTCCGAAAAGAAGCTCCATGTCCTTTTCCAAGGCCGGTCCAGCTATACGTTCAGGTACGAAGCGCCACTCACCTATTGTCTTCTTGTCACCTATCGCGGCTGGATCGATTGAGCCCTTATCCATCAGATAGTCATAGAGGAGTTTCCTGAACTCGGGATACATTTCCACGACTCGTTCCTCAATCTTGCCCGTGTCTATTCCGGTCTTCACCATAAGACCGCCACCACCGCTGGCCCTGTATGAAGTCATCGCCACGGGGTAGGTCTTGCCGGGATCGAAGGGCTCGCCACCAGAAAGGGACTCTATCACAACCCTTTCCCCGAAAGGTTTGGTGACATCCACAGTATAGACCAGTCCGCCGGCGGAGTCGAAATTGTATGAGCGGCCGACAAAAGACCAAGACTCGGCGCCTGTACGGGGGTCCTGTCTATTGACTATCTTGAGTACATGCTCAGACGGCTTGGAAATCGTGTTGACCCAGTTGTCGTAAGAGACTTCCAGGTAGTCTTTCACCTCCTTGCCGGTCATATTGACCACATACACCTGATTCTCAAACGGATAGACCGTAAACAGGTCGTTATAGACAAGGGTTCCCGCCTTTACCGTGCCATTGAACGTCAAAGGTGCGGCGAATGAGATCCTCGCAGGAGAGCAAGACAACGAGATCGTGTGAATCAGATTAAGATAGTGGCTCATCCCCTTGTAGGCGTCCCTTGTGACCAGATCCACCTTGAGATCACCCACTTTCTTGATGGTGAACTCCTTAACAGCTTTAAAATCGTCATGGAAGACCTGTGACATCTTAGTGTCTATCCTCGAACGCTCAACCGGGAGCAGATCGGCTTCCAGCTTCTTGTCAATAATCTTCCCATTTTTTACAGAGAAGCTGATTTTGCCGTGCCCGACAAAACGGCTGTGGCTTCCAGAATTAATAAGACAAATAGAATCACTCTCCACCACTTTTGGCCTATGATCATGGGAACAGACCAGGAGGTCAACGCCATGGAGGGTCTTCATCAAGTCGAGTCCCTGACTTTCAAGGACCTTTCCATCGCCTTCGCCGGTAGCGGAATGGACGGCGACAATCACCAAATGCGGCTTTTCCTTGGCTATGACAGCATCGACATCGTCCTGAACCAACGGGATCAGGCTCTCGAACTTCATCCCGCTCCAAAGCCGCTCAGGAAGCCATCCGGCGATATTGGCGTTATCATAACCCAGGACAGCTATCTTGAGTCCATTGCGTTTGAGAACCGTATAGATAGGAAAATACCTCTGTCCATTGTCATTACGGATAGCGTTGCCCGCCAGCAAAGGAATGCCCTCCGCCTTCAAGTCTCTCGCGAGCCGGTCATATACTGGATGCCCCGCCTCGATGTCATGGTTGCCGAGGACAACGGCGTCATAACCCATATATTTGGCCATCCTTGGATAAACATGGGGTGTAATGGTGTCCACATAGTTGAAATAGTATGCGGCATTGTCTCCCTGGACAATGTCCCCGGCATCCAACAAAATCACATTCTCCGCGCCTTCAGCAGCCCGGACACTGTCCACCACGTATTTCACGGCATACAGGGATCTCTTGACGTTTTTGCCGACATATGTGGAATCGAAAAACGTCCCGTGGACATCGTTGGTGGTCAATAAGGTCAGTGAATAATCTCCGTCTTTGGGACCGGAACATGAAACGGCCGCGATGACGGCCGCGGCGGAAAGAATGGACACTATGCTTCTCATGAATACAAAAATAGTATTTTTTCGTAATTTAGCGCTATGGAAGAATTGAAACTTCAAACCCCTGTCCAAGCTGGCGTAAGCCTTGTGGAAGTCTCGCTTGAATCCCAAGCGATCACCCTAGGCAGCTGCTTCGCCGACAGCATCGGGAGAAAGATGGAAGAACTTGGATTCAATATTCTTGTGAATCCATTCGGCACTTTATATAATCCGGTCTCTATCTGCAACTCGGTAGCCAGGCTCTCCTCCGGAATCCCTTTCACAAGCAAAGACTGCGTGATGATGGGAGCAGGCGCCGGATTGGTGTGCTCGTTCAGTCACCACACCACTTTCGCCCGTAAGACTGAGGAGGAATTCCTCTCCGTAGCTAACTCCTCGCTCGAGAAAGCCTCGGAGTTCTGGAACTCCGCATCCAGAGTCATAATCACCCTTGGAACGGCATGGTGCTTCGAGCACATCGCCACCGGCGAGATAGTGTCAAACTGCCTTAAACGAGATTCCAAGGAGTTCAACCGCAGACGACTCAGCGTGGCTGAAGTCTCCAACTTACTCAAGAATATGGTGCATAGATTCCCGGAAAAAGAATTCATCTTCTCCGTCTCCCCTATCCGGCACCTGAAAGACGGAGCCCACGGGAACCAATTGAGTAAGAGCACTTTACTCCTCGCTATTGATAACGTCATCAAAGCGTTCCCCGAGAGGACGGACTATTTCCCGGCATATGAGATATTCATGGATGAGCTTAGGGACTACCGGTTTTACGCACCTGACATGACCCATCCCTCCGAGCAAGCCACTGACTACATTTGGTCAAGATTCGTGGATTGGGCTATTCCGGCGAAAGATATTCCTGAACTCGAGAGACGCATCAAAGCTCTCGCCGCCTCAAGGCACCGCCCCATCAATCCCAGATGATAAAAACAGGAGATGTGTTTGTCGCGGACATTTCGTATATTCGCGAACTTATTGATTGATTAGTTTAAAGAGAACCCTATATGTTCGAGAACCTACAGGAAAGACTGGAACGTTCCTTCAAGATTCTGAAGGGCGAAGGCAGGATCACCGAGATAAACGTCGCCGAGACCCTGAAAGACATCCGAAGGGCACTGCTCGACGCTGATGTGAGCTACAAGGTCGCGAAGGAATTCTGCGACAGGGTCAAGGTCAAGGCCATGGGCCAGAACGTGCTCACAGCCGTGAAGCCCCAGCAGATGATGGTCAAGATAGTCCACGACGAGCTTGCCGAGTTCATGGGCAGCCAGTCGATGGACATCAACATAAAAGGCAATCCAGGGATAGTCCTGGTCGCCGGTCTGAACGGTTCAGGTAAGACTACCTTCTCAGCCAAGCTCGCCAATAACATAAAGAGCAAGAGAGGGATGAAGGTCCTTCTCGCCGCATGCGACACTTTCCGTCCGGCCGCTATCGAGCAGTTGAAGGTCCTGGGAGAACAGATCGGGGTTGAGGTATACTCTGAGGATGGCGAGAAAGATCCTATCAAGATCGCCAAGAGTGCCATATCCAAAGCCAAATCAGAAGGCTATCCTGTGGTTATTATAGACACCGCTGGACGTCTAGCCGTCGACCAGGAGCTGATGGATGAGATTTCCGCTCTCCACAAGGCGGTTCAACCCACAGAGTCCTTGTTCGTGGTTGACGCCATGACGGGACAGGACGCTGTCGAGACCGCCAAGGTATTCAACGAGAGGCTGGATTTCGACGGTGTAGTCCTGACAAAGATGGATGGAGACACCAGAGGTGGTGCCGCCCTTTCCATAAAATATGTCACTGGCAAGCCGATCAAGTTCATCTCCTCAGGAGAGAAGATGGACGCGATGGATGTGTTCCACCCGGAACGTATCGCTGACAGGATCCTCGGCATGGGAGATGTGGTCTCCCTCGTTGAGAAAGCCCAGGAGCAGTTCGACGAGAAGCAGGCCAGGGAGACCCGCAAGAAACTCGCCAAGAACCAGTTCGGCCTTATGGACTTCTATAACCAGATCCAGCAGGTCAAGAAGATGGGCAACATCAAGGATCTCGCCGGGATGATTCCAGGGGTCGGGAAGATGATAAAAGACATCGACATCGACGACGACACCGCATTCAAGGGCATCGAGGCGATAATCATGTCCATGACTCCGGAAGAGAGGGACAATCCTGAGATCATCAATGGTAGCCGGAAAAAGAGAATTGCCGACGGCAGCGGCACTAATGTGGTGGAAGTCAATAAGCTCCTGAAGCAGTTTGATGCCACCAGAAAGATGATGAAGGGAGCCCTCACAGGAAACCTGGCGCAACGGATGCGCGGGTTCAGGAGATAGGTCTAATCCACACTGGCGAAATAATCCTTCCTTCTTGGAGCTTCTGTCACCCTGTCCGAATAGACTGACGGGGCGATAGGACGCATGTTGTAATGCGAGGCCATGACCTGACCATACGCTCCGGCGCTGCGGATCGCGATCCTGTCCCCCCTATGGCTTTTTGCCAGTGACCTTTCCTTCCCGAAGCAGTCCGCGGACTCACAAACAGGCCCAACCACGTCATACACACGTGTATCACGGTTATCATTGTCCTCATAATAGGCAGAGAGATTCTCAATCTTGTGATAAGCGCCATACAATGCCGGACGAATAAGATCGTTCATGCCAGCGTCGACCATGAGGAATCGCTTGTTCTCACCCTTTTTAACATATAGTACTTCGGTGATAAGGGAACCTGACTGAGCCACGATGGACCGGCCAGGCTCGATGTGGATAGTCTGATCCGGACGACGCTTAAGATTGTCATGGATAGTCCTGAACCAAGTGTCGAAATCCGGCACCGGATGGCCGTCAGGATCGTCATAATCCACGCCGAGACCTCCTCCAAGGTCAATATTCTTGACAACAAGGCCCGTCTCCTCAAAGCGGTCGACAATTTTGCTCACCTTCTCGCATTCGAGTTTGACGACATCTTCCACCTCCATGATCTGGGAACCGATATGGAATTGGAGCCCATAGAAATCAATATAAGGATTGTCCTTCACCATGGCCACAGCCTCGTCAAAGCTCCTGTCGGAGATGCCGAACTTATCCTCGTAAAGGCCGGTGGTGATATAATGGTGGGTGTGGGGGTCAATGTTCGGATTGATCCTGAGACTCATAGGGGCCTTGCGACCAAGCCTTCTGGCGATGTCGCTGACAATCTCAATCTCCTCAAGGGACTCCACGACGAAAGCGCCTATCCCGACCTGGAAGGCCTGGCAAATCTCCTTGTCGGATTTCGCCACCCCGGCGAAGAATATCTTCTTGGGATCATACCCGCAACTAACGGCGAAATCTATCTCATCCCCGCTCACGCAATCCGCCCCGATTCCACGGGAACTGATCATCTCATTGAGCCTGCGGTCTGAGTTTGCCTTGAGCGAATAATGGACATGGATCCCTGTGCGCTCAGAAAGTTCCGCCACCTTGTCAGCGGTGCGCTGGAACAAATCTATATCATAATAATAAAAGGGTGTGGCTACTCTTCGGAAAGAGGCGAAATCATCTATTCTCAACATGTTCGTTCAATATGCAACTTGCAAAAGTAAGGTAATTTTCCTAATTTGCTATATCTTTTTATTTGTAACAAATAATAATATGTACTTGAACAACGAAAAACTTCAACTCTGGGCCATCAGATTCAAATTCAAGCGGAGGCGTGAGATGAGAAACAAAAGACTCGCCGAGGCGAAACAGGCTAGGAAAGTCATCGGGATGGTTGAGAGGCGCCTCGGTAAATGGGTGGCCGATGGCAAACACAGGATCAATTACAAGTCGATTGACGACATACTCATGGACTTGGACCTGACAGGAGAGGAACTGAGCTTCTATTGTTCGACAAGATTCGGCAAGACATTCCTGACTTGGAGAAAAGAATTAAGGATTGAAGAGGCCATGGATATGCTGCTGAAGTTCCCGGAAATTCCCGCTTCAAAAATAGGCCTGTCGCTTGGAATCAAGGACAAATCCGACTTCCGCCATCAATTCAAATCGATCACCGGAATGACTCCACGGGAGTGGAGAGAAAAAAAACTGAAAAAAAACTGAAAATAATTTGCGTTATTGAAATTCATTCGTATCTTTGCGGTGTACTATTAAACTAATACACTAAAATCGCAAATATATGATTGAGATCAAAAACCTTGTTTTCAGTTACGGGAAGGAGCCCGTTCTGGACAATATCTCGACTACCCTCGAAGAGGGCCGCATCTACGGCCTTCTAGGTGAGAACGGTGTCGGGAAAACCACGCTGCTCACACTTCTCTGCGGCCTGAAAAAGGTCGGCGGAGGGAGCATATTGACTGACGGGGAGAATCCTTTTGACAGAAAGCCGTCCTTGCTTGAGAAGCAATATTACCTTCCTGATGAAGTCGCTCCCGTCCCTATGAGAGCGATGGATCACGCAAGGGAGAAAGGTCATTTTTGGCCGCTCTACGACCAAGAGAAGTTCCTTCAGATCATGAAGGAGTTCGAGACTGACCCGACCATGAAGATGAACCAAATGTCAGCCGGTCAGTTGAAGAAGACTTACATCTCCTTCGCTCTTGCTACCGGGGCAAAGTATCTTCTCATGGACGAGCCCACAAACGGTCTTGACATCCCCTCAAAAGCGCAGTTCCGCTCCGCGATAATGAACCACACCTCCGAGGACTGCACCATAGTGATCTCAACCCATCAAGTCAGGGATCTTGAGAATATCATTGACCCTGTCATCATCCTCGACAAGCGGGACGTTCTTCTGAACGCTTCCATGGAGGAAATCTCCTCCAAGCTCTATTTCGACTACGGGAACACCTTGATGGAGGGTGCCCTATTCAGGGAGCAACTTCCCGGTGGCTTCCTGCAAGTCTACCCCAATTATGACGGTGAGGAGAGCAAGGTCAACATCGAGGCCCTTTTCAACGCCGTCCATGCCAATAAGAATCTCATAAAAGGATTGTTCGCTAAAGACAAGGAGGCATAATCATGACCAACACATTCAATATCATCCGTTTCGGGAAGTATCTGGGATATGACCTCAAGTCCAAATGGGCAGACAACAGGACGTTCCTCCTGACTTTCGCCCTTATCCCCTTTATCCTATATTTCGTAATCGCATTCTTCTCCGGGATATCTAACGCTGTTTCCTCAGCCTTCACTGATTTCCATATCGGACATCCCGGAATCGCGATGAGAGCCAGCGTCTTCGTATTCTCGGCAATAATCTTCCTTATTCTCCATCCATCAAGGGCTTACGGATTCATCACCGAAAAAGCTAAGGGCTCCCAGTGGATTGAGCTTCCAGCCTCAAGGTTGGAGAAATACTTATCCATGATGCTTGTCTGCCTGGTCATAGCACCTCTGGCATTCTTCTGTATCTATCTCCTGGGAGACGCCATTATCTGCTTGATCGACAAGCAATGCGGAATCTCAATCGTGGCAGGATGGTTCAGCGGGAAGTCCGAGATCATAAATGTCGATTCGAAGATAGCCGGACACGGGGTATGGTTCGTTGTCTCGGGAGCACTTCAAATCTCCTCGGTTTTCCTCCTCGGAGCGTTGATTTTCAAGAAGTCCAAAGTCACCAAGACCATCCTCACATTGTTCATCATCTCATTGGTGTTCTCAATCTTGACAACCATAGTGATGGCGAATACCAACCTGGATGCCTTTGGCGACAGAATAAGGGAATGGATATTAAATCACGCCGAGAACATCGACTTCTGGTTCAATTTCTGGAACAACGTCTGGCTGGCAATTGTGGTGATAGGATGCGGCATATGGTCCTGGTTCAGAATCAAGAATGTTCAACATTAATACCGGTAACCAATGGAATTCAATTCAAATAAAGCGATATTCCTCCAAATAAGGGACGCTATCCGGGAGAGAATCCTCGCCGGCGAGCTCAAGGAGGGTGACCGCATCCCCTCAGTCAGGGAGTACGGGGCCTCTATCGGAGTCAATCCGAACACCGTGATGCGTACCTACGAGAGGCTCACCTCAGAAGGAGTGATTCACAACCAGAGGGGCATCGGCTATTTCATCTCCGAAGGTGCCCGCGATATTGTCCTTGAGAACTCCCGTAAAGAGTTCCTTGAGGAGGAGCTTCCTATAGTGGTGAGGAAGATGGAACTACTCGGCCTTAATCCAAAGGAAATATTTGATAATAAATAGATTATAACATGAATATCATAAAGATAACCAGAACCGCCATCGCAGTGGCGATGACTGCCTTGACCGTGTCCTCCTGCTACGTCAGGATCAGCGATGAGGATAAGAAAGACCTCAAAGAAATGTCAATGTATAAGGAATTGATGTCAGAGGTCATCTATGGGCCCGGAGACTCACTGGTCTACTCCCCTGGAGAGTTCCATGCGATAGAAGCCGCTATCTGGGCTGACATCATCTTCGAGCAGAGAGAAGGAGAGCCTGAAGTGGTGGTCAAGGGATCGACACGGCTTAGAGACTCCATTAAGGTCGAGAATGTCGATGGGACTCTCAGGATCGATTTCCATAACTCGGTAGGCGTCATATACACAAAAGACGAATACATCAAAGTGTACGCTCCCTGTTTGGACGATATCAACAAAAGTGGCAGCGGCGACCTGACTGTCTCGGGAACCTTAAAGGGAGAAAACCTTTCCATATCCAAATCAGGATCAGGGGATATGTATCTCGAGAGATGCGAGATCCAGGGGCCTGTGACCCTTCTCAAGACCGGCTCAGGAGATATTGAAGCATCGGTTAAGTGCCTCTCAATGGATGTGGATGCCTCTGGATCCGGAGACGTGTTTCTCAGGGGTGAGGCCACAGATGTATCCTTGAAGATGAGTGGTTCAGGAGACATGGACGCCAGCAAGCTGAAGGCGGACAAGGTCACTGTGGCCAAAAGCGGCTCAGGCGATATCACCTATATGGATGGAGACGTCCTGAAAGAACTCTAAATCAATAGACATAATATTCCCGGCGGTACTGGTAGTGGGAACGCAAGCTCTCAAAGGCCCCGGGATCCATCCTGAACATGAAATCGTCCGTGAATATCGGATAGTTGTACTGCAGGGCTGAGGTAATCTCGCCCTGCTTTTTTCCTTTCAAGTCCAGTTTAACAGCCTCCAAGCTCTCCAGCTCTGTCTTGGGGAAGAACTCGTACAGCTTCTCAAAACCGAAGAAACGCGCCAATGCCCTGACCGATGCAGCCGTGCCATTCTGCTTACCCTGATAAGAGTATCCCGCTATGTGAGGGGTGGCTATATCCACCATGTTCATCAGCTCCCTATCAATGTCAGGCTCATTGTTCCAAGTGTCGATAATCACAGGACCAAGCTTCGGGATCGCGCGTTTCAAGGCTTCGTCATCCACCACCTCTCCCCTGGAGGCGTTGATGAATATGGTTCCGGGTTTCATCTTATCGAAAAAAGCGTCATCACACATCCGGAAAGTGGTCTTATCCAGAGGCACATGCATTGTCACCACCTGGGAATTCTGGAGAAGGTAATCCAATGGGCAGAAGCCATCCGGGCCCTCTGCCGCCATCCTCGGAGGATCATTCTTCAAGACTTTGAAGCCCAGGTATCCGGCCACCCTGTCCACTCTACTTCCGACATTACCGACTCCCACGATACCGAGTTTGGTCCCATCAAGGCGTATCGCCTTGCGGGAAGCGACACCGTACAGGGCCGAGAACACATAGTTCATCACCCCACCTGCATTGCATCCAGCGGCATTCCGGACCACTATTCCGGCCTTGTCGCAATAATCATGGTCGATATGGTCAGTACCAATAGTCGCTGTAGCTATGAATTTCACCTTGGTTCCATCGAGAAGCGCGGCGTCACACTTTGTCCTGGTGCGGATGACCAGTGCCTGGGCGTCGAGCAGATCCTCACGGGAAATCTCCCTTCCCACTTTATACACTACATCCGCATACGGTTCAAAGACTCCTGAGATGAATGGGATAGCGTCGTCGACAACAATTTTAATCCTGCCTTCTTCCATATCACTTGAGTATTATTTCCTTCACCAGACCCACCTTGGAGCATGACTTATCGAATAAACTGTCTTTCTCCAGGAAAGAGTTTACAGCCTGGAGAATAGAGTCTTTCTGAAGCTCTATATGGGTGCGCACCATCGAGGAAGACAGCGTAACAAACAGTTTCCCATCCCTGTAGAACTTCCTCAATGTGAAATCCTTGACTCCTGAGACCTCGTCCCATGCCGAGAAAACCCTCATGGTGTTCAATCCGGCGCTCAACCCTCTGGAGCGCACGAACAGGGGAACCATCTGGTCCATCCCCAACGCCTCTTTCCTGGGCACGCCTTTTATCTTTCCATATTCAGGCATTTCCAACCTCCTTGAACTCTCCGCCAACTGCCTCAAAATATGCCCTGTCAGCGGTCAGATTATCCACAATCCCGGCCATGCGTACCTTGTTGCTGTCGGTAATGAAAATCTGCCCGAAATCCTTACCCGCCACCATTCCGAGAAGATTACCGATCCTGCCCATATCCAATTTGTCGAACACGTCGTCCAAGAGCAAAGTCGGAGGGAAACCGTACCTTCTCTTCATTATCTCATATTGGGCGAGCTTAAGGGACACGAGGAAAGACTTTTGCTGTCCCTGGGAGCCGCATCTTCTAATCGGATAGCCATCCATCTTGAAGATGAAATCGTCTCTCTGGACACCTGAGGTAGTATATCCGAATATCCTGTCCTTCTCTCGGGAAGCCTTTAGAAGATCAGCGAGCGGGGCCTTCCCCAAGTCTGAGTTATAACTGATCGACACTGTCTCCTTGCCTCCGGAAAGCGCTTTGTAATATTCAGAGACAACAGGCTCGAGATCCCTCACGAAAGCGTCCCTTACTTCAAAGACCTTTGAGGCGTGAGAACTCATCCGCTCATCGAATATATCCAAAAGGGAATCATCGAAAGACCCGTCCTTCAACATCTTGTTCCTTTGAAAAAGCAAGCGGTTGTACTGCTGCATGGAGGAAAGGTACTCCCTATCCATCTGTGACAGCACCGAATTGACAAAACGACGCCGGTCATCCCCGCTCTCACTGACGAGGGAAATGTCCGAAGGCGAGACCATAACTATCGGAAGGACTCCGATATGCTCAGCCACCTTGGAATAGGGTTTGTCATCCCGTCGTACCTTCTTCTCCCCTTTCGAGTCCACCTTCACGGAGAACCGGGTCTGGAGACCATCCCCCATGTCGTAAGTCCCAGAGATAGCGAAAGCGTCAGTCCCATGCCTGAAATTGAACCTGTCTGAGGAAGAGAACGCGCTTTTTGTCATCGACAAGTACCAGATGGCGTCCATGAGATTCGTCTTCCCTTCCCCATTGTTACCCGAGACGCAATTGATGTTCGGGGAGAAGGTCAGCTCTTGCAGAACGATGTTCCTGAAGTCCTGGACTGCTATTTTCTTGAGTGTCGGCATCCGGTAAAAGTCTATATCGCAAAGTTAAGCAAAGATAATCATATTGCATGATTAAACAATTTTTTCTATTTTCGCGGACTGTCACAGAAGTAAAAGGCAATAAAACAAAAAAGAAATAGAAATGGCAAAGAAAACAGTTGACCTGAAAGAGCAGGAACGTCAGGAGAGAGTGAACGAGACCGTCTCCAAAACCGACCAGTTCTTCCGTGAAAACAAAAAGACTATCTACACCATCTTGATAGCGCTGTTGGTCATCGGACTCGCTATCGTGGCGTATTACAAGTTCTACTATCAGCCGAAGAGCCGCGAGGCCGCCGCTCAGATGTTCCCCGCCGAGGCCAATTTCCGTTCCGGCGAATTTGAGCTCGCCCTTAATGGTGACGGTAACGTGCTTGGTTTCTCCCAGATCATCGACGATTTCGGAGGCAAGGCCGGCAAGGATGTTTATTTCTACGCCGGAGTCTGCGAGCTCCAGCTCGGAAACTACCAGTCCGCCATCAATTATCTCAAGAAATACAAAGGCGAGGAGAGCATCCTCAAGGCCCGTGCCCTTGGCTGCATCGGTGATGCCTACACAGGACTCGAGGACTACAAGGAGGCTCTGAATTATTTCGACAAGGCGATCGCCGCCGGAGACAACATGTTCGCCGCCACCTACATGCTCAAAGCCGGTGTGGTCTGCGAGCAGATGGGTGACAACGCGAAGGCCCTTTCTTACTACAAGACCATCAAGGACAAATATCCCCAGTCCTTGGAAGGATACGACATTGACAAGTACATCTCCAGGATCGAAAGCCAGAAATAGTCATGGGAAGAGCGTTTGAGTTCCGCAAGGAAAGAAAGTTCAAGAGATGGGGGCACATGGCCAAGACCTTCACGAAGATCGGGAAGGAGATAACCATCGCTGTCAAACAGGGCGGTCCCGATGTGACCGGTAACCCCAGGCTTAGGGCTCTCATGGCCGAGGCCAGGAGCGAGAACATGCCCAAGGAGAATGTCGAGAGGGCCATCAAGAAGGCTCTTGAGAAGGATCAGGGCGATTTCAAGGAGCTTGTGTACGAGGGATACGGGCCTCACGGCATCGCTTACCTTGTGGAGGCTGCCACTGACAACAACACCAGGACAGTCGCTAACGTCCGCAGCTATTTCACCAAGTGCGGAGGCACCCTCGGGACCAGCGGTAGCGTGAGCTTCATGTTCGACCACAAGTGCGTTTTCCGTATCAAGGACAAGGAAGGTCTTGACATTGAGGAGCTTCAGCTTGAGCTTTGCGACTGCGATGATGACCCTGAGGTCTTCACCGAGGAGCAGGAGAACGAGGACGGTGACATCACCCGTAACATCGTGATCTACGGCGCTTACAGTTCTTATGGTGCCATCCAGAAGTTCATCGAGGACAACGGCTATGAGCTTGTTTCCGGAGGTTTCGAGAGGATTCCCAACACGGATCTGAAAGAAGTCACTCCTGAGCAGAGGGAGACCCTCGACAAACTCACCGGCCTCCTTGAGGACGATGACGATGTCACGGCTGTCTACAACACCATGAAGCCCGCGGAGGAATAATCTTCCCAAAGGCGATCGGTAGTGTCCGGTCAAAAAAAACATCACCCTGGTTCGCATCCCGAACCGGGGTGTTTTTTCTTAATTATTCATTTGAGAAAAGCGGGATTTTTGGTAAATTTGTGAATTGACATTTTACAAAAAAGACATAACAACTACAATATGAGCATCCAACAGGAAAATATCGCCAAATTGGTCGAGCGTAGAGCCACGGCCAAATTGGGAGGAGGGCAGAAAAGGATAGATGCCCAGCACCAGAAAGGCAAGCTCACGGCCAGGGAGAGGCTAGCCTTGCTCCTTGACGAGGGCAGCTTCGAGGAATTCGACATGTTCGTTGTCCACCGCTGCGTTAACTTCGGGATGGACAAACAGCATATCGACGGCGACGGAGTGGTGACTGGAATGGGTACTATTGGCGGAAGGTTGGTCTATGTGGCGGCCCAGGATTTCACAGTCTCGGGAGGATCACTCTCGAAGACAATGTCCGAGAAGATCTGCAAGGTCCTCGACCTGGCGTCAAGAAACGGTGCCCCATTCATCTGCCTCAATGATTCCGGTGGAGCCAGGATCCAGGAGGGTGTCGACTCCCTGGCAGGCTACGGAGAGATATTCGAGAGGAATATCCTCGCCTCCGGCGTTGTTCCGCAGATCTCAGGAATATTCGGTCCCTGCGCTGGTGGTGCCGTCTACTCCCCCGCCCTCACTGATTTCACTGTGATGGTGAAGAACACATCCTACATGTTCCTCACCGGCCCGGCCGTCGTCAAGAGCGTCCTTGGAGAAGAGGTTTCCCAAGAGGAGCTAGGAGGAGCCAGTGTCCATGCTTCCAAGAGTGGTGTCGCCCATTTCGCCGCGGAGAATGAGGAGGAAGGCATCAAGACTATAAAAGAGTTGCTCTCTTATATTCCTCAGAACAACATGGAAGAGGCACCCAGAGTCCCCACGAACGATCCCGTCAGCAGGGTGGACGACAGCCTCAACGAGATAGTTCCGGACAACCCCAACAGCCCGTACGACATGTACAAGGTCATCACCAGCATAGTCGATGACGGCAAGTTCTTCGAGATTCATAAGGATTTCGCCAAGAACATAATAGTCGGGTTCGCCCACATGAACGGAAGGAGCGTTGGAATCGTGGCCAACCAGCCTAAGACTCTCGCTGGAGTCCTGGATATAAACGCCTCACGTAAGGGCGCACGATTCGTCCGCTTCTGCGACGCCTTCAACATTCCCCTCGTGTCGCTCGTGGATGTTCCTGGCTTCCTTCCCGGAACACAGCAGGAATACGGAGCTGTGATCACCAATGGCGCCAAGCTGCTCTACGCATACGGGGAAGCTACCGTGCCGAAGGTGACCGTCGAGCTACGCAAGAGCTACGGAGGGTCCTACATCGTGATGAGCAGCAAGCACCTGAGGGCAGACCTGGTGTACGCCTGGCCTTCAGCCCAGATCGCCGTCATGGGTGCTGACGGAGCTGTCAATGTGCTATATGCCAAGGATATAAAGGCTGTAGAGGATCCCGCTGAGCAAAATAAGATACGCGAAGAGAAGAAAGCCGAATACGAGGAATTGTTCAACAATCCTTACCAGGCTGCCCAGAAGGGCTACATCGATGATGTGATTGAGCCGAGAAACACCCGATTCAGAGTGATCCGGGCTCTTGAGCAACTCGCCGGGAAGAAACAGATGATGCCCGCCAAGAAACACGACAACCTTCCTCTTTAGCGCGATGAGACATTACAGGATAATACTTTCCATAGCCATCACGTTTCTGTGCGGGTTGTCTCTCGATGCCCAGAACATGTCCGATCTGCTGATCGGAGAAGTGCTTGTCGAGAACACTAGCGGGATTGTCGATGGATATGGCCAACGGAGCGGTTGGATCGAGTTGTTCAACACTTCCAACGGCACTGTCAAGTTCGGAGGGTGCTACCTCTCTGACGACAAGTCCAACCTGAAAAAGTACCATATCCCCACTTCGGACCGATCAGCCCAATTGGGCCCCCGCCAAAGCGTGGTATTCTACACTAGTGGAAACTCCTCACAAGGAACATTTTACACCAATTTCAAGCTCAGGAACGGATCGACTCTTTATCTTGTCAGTAATGACGGCCGGACCATCATAGACCAGGTGGAGATCCCCGCTGATATGCCGGCTGACCAGTCTGTGGTCAGGATCCCCGTTGGAGTCAAGGAAATGGAGTTCAAAACCCAGGTCAATCCCAACCCCACTCCCGGATCCTACAACGGAAATGTCGATGCCAAGACAAAGAGCCAGATCATGAAAGAGCAGGATCCGCATGGTCTTGTCCTGACATTGATCGCTGTGATGGTGGTGTTCACCGCATTGCTTATACTCTCGTTCATATTCGGCTGGATCGGCAACGCCAATAAACGCGGCAAGCAGGGCCCGAAAGTCAAAAAGTCCAAGAAATCACTTGACGGGAAACTGACCCCTGAGATCGCCGCCGCTATTTCCATGGCCCTTTCAAGTGAGTTTGGAGGAGAGGTTTACGCGGCTATCGCGCTTGCCCTCGACGACTACCTGCGCGGTGGGGTTCACGATATAGAGAGCATGGTCATCACGATCCAGCCTTCAAGCAATGGCAACTGGGCCGACAAAACACAGAATTTCAGACAATTACCACGATAAATAAAGACAAGATACGATATGAGAAACTACAAATTCAAAATCAATGGCAACGAATATGACGTTGAGATCAATTCAGTGGAAGGAAATATAGCTGACGTGACCGTCAACGGTGCCTCCTATAAAGTGGAGATGGATACACCAGTGGCTCCCGCCGCGGCTCCAGTGGCTCCGGCAGCCAACGCCGCACCTGCCGCGGCTCCCACTCCTGCCCCGGCTCCCGCTCCGGCCGGAGCCGGCAAGGCAGTCACCTCTCCCCTGCCAGGTGTCATCATCGAGGTCTCAGTCAAGGAAGGTCAGGCCGTCAAGGCCGGTCAGAAGGTCGCTGTCATAGAGGCGATGAAGATGGAGAATGAGATCCAGGCGTCCAGCGATGGCACCGTGACCGCCATTCTCGTGAATAAGGGTGACTCAGTGCTCGAGGGAGCCGAAATCGTGAAGATCGCTTAGGATGAGCACCATAATCGAGAATCTAAAACAATTCTGGTTCTTCACAGGATTCGCCAACGCAACCTGGCAGAACCTGGCCATGATCCTGATAGGCATCGTGTTCATCACCATTGCCATCAAGAAAGGCTGGGAACCTCTACTGCTGGTTCCTATTGGCTTCGGAATGATCATCGGCAACATCCCGATGTTCCCGGGACTCAATATCGGAGTATATGAGGACGGATCCGTCCTGAACACGCTATACCAGGGTGTCAAGCAAGGCTGGTATCCCCCGCTTATCTTCCTCGGGATCGGAGCGATGACTGATTTCTCGGCCCTGATCTCCCAACCGCGGCTGCTTCTCATCGGAGCCGCGGCCCAGACCGGAATATTCGGGGCATACCTCCTAGCCCTCCTCCTCGGATTTGATCCGAACCAAGCGGGAGCCATCGGCATCATCGGAGGAGCGGACGGTCCCACGGCCATATTCCTGTCCTCCAAACTCGCCCCCGATCTCATGGGAGCCATAGCAGTGAGCGCATATTCATACATGGCTCTCGTACCAGTCATCCAGAGGCCTATCATGCTTGCCTTGACGACCAAGAAGGAGCGCCTAATAAAGATGCCTGCCCCAAGGCCTGTTAGCCAGCGAGAGAAGATCATCTTCCCCATTGTAGGTTTCCTCCTCACAGCCTTCATCGTTCCCTCCGGCCTTCCTTTGCTCGGAATGCTTTTCTTCGGGAACCTGTTGAAAGAGAGCGGAGTGACAAGACGCCTCGCTGAGACTGCCCGCGGCCCGCTCATCGATGTGGTGACGACCCTCATCGGACTCACCGTCGGTGCATCCACACAAGCTGACAAGTTCCTCACCGGTAATTCCCTGAAGATTTTCCTGCTCGGTCTCCTCTCGTTCGTGATCGCCACGACAGTCGGAGTCTTGTTCGTGAAATTCTGGAACCTGTTCCTCAAGGGTGACCGGAAGATCAATCCGCTTATCGGCAACGCCGGTGTCTCCGCTGTTCCTGACAGTGCCCGTGTCTCAGAGGTTGTCGGAAGAGAATTCGATCCTGACAACCACCTCCTGATGCACGCCATGGGTCCCAACGTGGCCGGCGTGATCGGATCCGCTGTGGCGGCTGGTATATTACTCGGTTTCCTCGGCTAGCGCTGAACCATTCTTTTTACTATATTTGAACAATAACTTGAATAATATGGATAACAAACTCCAGGAATTGACCGACAAGCTCTACAGGGAAGGTCTGTCTAAGGGAAAGGAAGAAGGTGAGGCCATTCTAGCCAAGGCTGAGCTCAAGGCCACGGAGATTGTCGAGGCGGCCCAGAAAAAAGCCGAGGAGATAATCAAGAAGGCCGAGAAGGACGCCCTCGACTATCAGGTGAAAGTTGAGGGTGACGTGAAAATGGCCGCGATCCAGAGCATGCAGTCCATCAAGAGGAGTATTGAGAACCTCATGGTGGACGGGATGATAGGTGGTAAGGCGGCATCAGCTTTATCCTCTTCTGATTTCGTCAAGGAGATCATATCTTCTGTGGCAAAGAATTTCAACTCCCAGGAAAGTGTTGATCTTGAGCTGACGCTTCCAGAAAAACTGAGAAGCGAGCTGGAGCCCTTCATCAACGGAGAACTCTCAAAGAGCCTATCCGGAGGGGTTGCGGCCAAGTTCTCGGGAAAAATCGACGCTGGTTTCAAAATCGCCCCGAAAGATGGATCATATTTCATTGATCTCACTTCCGAGGCATTCGATGCTTTGATCGGAGAATATCTCAGGCCCACCACACGGAAGATGCTCTTCGGGGAGTGATGTCGAATTACGAATACATAATCGCGAGTCTGCCCTCCATTTCCAAGGACTGGAAGTTTGGTGAGAACCAGACTTTGGATAGCTATATTCAGTGGATCAAGTCACAACTCACTGACAAGGATATCAAGACCGTGGATACCCTGCTGGACGGATTCAAGGAGGAGAATCTCAACCCCGGTTTCTATGAGGCCACCCTCAAGGATGGTAACCGGTTCATCAAGGAGTTCTTCACCTTTGACCTAGGGATGCGCAACACGAAGGCGAGGTTCCTTAACAAAGTGTTCAGTCGTCCGGTGAATCAGGACACCATCAATTTGGAGACTGGAGAATTCGAGGAGGCTGCCAAGGTCGAGGAAATACTGGGCGGGGAAGACATTCTCGCCAGGGAAAGAGGTCTGGACGCCATCAAATGGCAGAAGATCAGCGAGTTGACAACTTTCGATTATTTCGACCTCGAAGCCTTGCTGGGAATGATCGCGAAGATGAGAATCATTGAGAGATGGCGGGCTTTGGACGAAGAGACTGGCAGGGAAATGTTCCTGGACCTCATCAATGAGACAAAAGCCACCTTTGGTGGCGTGAGCTACACCGCTCCACAAAATGAATAACACGAAATAGTATATATGAAGACAACAGGAAAAGTTATAGGCATTGTCTCCAACCTCGTGACCGTACAGGTCGATGGCCCAGTGGCGGAAAACGAGCTTTGCCACATCACGCTTGACGGCACGCCGCTCCTGGCGGAGGTCATCAAGGTGAATGGTGACAAGGCTTCCGTGCAGGTTTTCGAGAGCACCAGAGGGCTGAAAAACGGTGACCCCGTTGAGTTTGAGGGTAGAATGCTTGAGGTCACCCTCGGGCCTGGACTTCTGTCAAGCGTCTATGACGGGCTCCAGAACAACCTGGCCACCATGGAGGATGTGTTCCTCAAAAGAGGAGAGTACACGGATCCGCTCGATCACAATAAGTTGTGGGAGTTCACCCCTATAGCTAAAGAGGGTGACAAAGTCATCGCCGGAGACTGGCTTGGAGAGGTCAAGGAAGGCTGGCTGCCCCACAAGATAATGGTTCCGTTCTCGTTCAAGGGGGAATATACCATCAAGAAAATCATTCCAGCGGGCAGCTATAACATCGACATGGTTATAGCGGTACTGAGCGACGGGTCTGGAGAGGCGAGATATGTCACAATGACACAGAAGTGGCCTGTGAAGGTGGCTGTCAAGGCGTACAAGGAAAAACCCAGGCCAAAGAGAATCATGGAGACGGGCGTGCGCTGTATAGACACCTTCAATCCCATCGCTGAAGGAGGCACGGGGTTCATACCTGGTCCTTTCGGATGCGGAAAGACTGTCCTTCAGCACGCTATCGCCAAACAGGGAGAGGCGGATGTCATAGTCATGGCCGCATGCGGGGAACGCGCCAACGAAGTCGTGGAGATATTCACGGAGTTCCCTGAGCTTGTCGACCCCCACACCGGAAGGTTCCTTATGGAGCGCACGACCATCATCTGCAACACCTCCAACATGCCGGTAGCCGCTCGAGAGGCATCTGTATACACCGCAATGACGATATGCGAGTATTATAGGGCGATGGGACTCAAATGCCTTCTGCTCGCAGACTCGACATCCCGTTGGGCCCAGGCTCTGAGAGAGATGTCCAATAGGATGGAGGAGCTTCCCGGTGCTGACGCTTTCCCCGTGGACCTCTCAGCCATCATCTCCAATTTCTACTCCAGGGCCGGAATGGTTGTCCTCAACAACGGGCAGACAGGAGCCATCACATTCATTGGCACGGTCTCCCCTGCCGGAGGTAATCTCAAGGAACCTGTCACCGAGTCCACCAAGAAGGCCGCCAGGTGTTTCTATGGACTCGAGCAGAACAGGGCTGACCAGAAGCGCTATCCTGCCGTCAACCCGATCGAGTCATATTCCAAGTATCTGGAATATCCCGAGATCATCTCTTACCTCGACGGCAACGTGGAGAGGGACTGGGTAGCCAAGGTACTGAAAGCCAAGAACTTACTTCGTCGAGGCCGAGAGGCTTATGAGCAAATCAACATCCTTGGCGACGACGGTGTTCCTCTCGGTTACCACATCAGTTTCTGGAAGTCAGAACTGATAGACTTCGTATTCCTTCAGCAAGACGCTTTTGACAGCATCGATGCCCTCTGTCCTATGGAGAGGCAGAAATATATGCTCGACATGGTGCTGGATCTCTGCGACAAGGACTACCAGTTCGATGATTTCGAGAAATGCCGCGACTTCTTCAAGGAGCTTATCAATGACCTCCGCCAGATGAACTACACAGAGTTCCACAGTGAGGCCTTCGAGAACTACGCCAACAAGACCCGTAAAATAACGCAAGAATATGGCAATTAAGGCATATCAACGGATATACACACGGCTGGACGCCATCACTAAGGCGACTGTCTCACTGAAAGCCAAGGGTGTCACAAATGACGAGTTGGCGGTTGTGCATGGCAGGCTTGCTCAAGTAGTGAAGACTAAGGGAGACCTGGTGACTTTACAGGTGTTCTCAGGAACTGAAGGCATACCCACTGACGCCGAGATCACATTCCTCGGAGAACCACCTACCTTGAGAGTCTCAGATCAGTTGGCAGGCCGTTTCTTCAACGCTTACGGCCGTCCCATTGATGGCGGACCCGAGGTTGAGGGAGAGGAAAGGGAGATTGGAGGTCCCTCTGTCAACCCGTACAAGAGACGCCAGCCTTCTGAGCTTATTCCCACCGGTATCGCCGGAATAGATCTCAACAACACCATCGTGTCCGGGCAGAAGATCCCATTTTTCGCGGACCCTGACCAGCCTTACAACCAGGTTATGGCAGACGTGGCCTTGAGGGCGGATGTGGATAAGATCATTCTTGGAGGAATGGGTCTTTCCAATGATGACTATCTTTTCTTCCGTCATGCGTTCGAGGATGCCGGAGCGCTTGACAGGATCATCTGTTTCGTCAATACGACTGAGGATCCACCTGTCGAGAGGCTCCTTGTTCCGGATATGGCATTGACAGCCGCCGAGTATTTCGCCGTGGACAAGAACGAGAAAGTGCTCGTGCTCTTGACCGACATGACCCTATACGCCGACGCCCTGTCGATTGTCTCCAACCGTATGGACCAGATTCCATCCAAGGATTCCATGCCGGGCTCCCTCTACTCGGATCTCGCCAAGATCTACGAGAAGGCGGTCCAGCTCCCTACCGAAGGATCAATCACCATCATAGCTGTCACCACGCTAAATGACGGAGACATCACACACGCTATCCCAGACAACACTGGTTATATCACTGAAGGTCAGCTATTTCTCCGTGCCGATTCTGATTCCGGGAAGGTTATCATAGATCCTTTCCGCTCACTTTCCCGACTCAAACAAAGGGTCCAGAACATCAAAACACGAGAAGATCACAGCCAAGTGATGAACGCTGGAGTCAGGCTCTACGCCGACGCCCAGAACGCTAAGACGAAACTGGAGAATGGTTTCGACCTGTCCGACTACGACCATCGCTGCCTCGACTACGCCAAAGAATACGCCACCAGACTACTCTCAATTGATGTCAATATCTCTATAACCGAGATGCTTGACACAGCTTGGGATCTGTTCGGGAAGTATTTCAGCAAAGCCGAGACCGGCATCAAGCAATCACTGATCGACAAATACTGGAAAGGCCGCTAAAGAATGGCTATCAAGTTTCAATACAACAAGACATCGCTGAATAACCTGCAAAAGCAGCTCAAGATGCGCCTCGGAGCCCTCCCGACTTTACAAAACAAGGAGAGCGCCCTACGCCTTGAAGTGCGCAAGGCCAAGGAGAAAAGCGAGAGCCTTATCCGGGAGCTTGACTTGGCCGAAAAGAAGTATGATTATCTCGCTCCACTCTGGAATGAGTTTGACCATGGTATCGTGTCCATCACGGAAGTGGATTTGAAGACTGTCAAGGTTGCCGGCGTTAAATGCCCCGAGCTTGGAGAGATCAAATACGAGATAAAGCCTTTCAACACTTTCGCCAAACCCGCCTGGTACATGGACGGGGTCGCGATTTTGAAGGAGCTTTCCCGTCTCGGCATCGAATCCGAGGTTTATAAGGAGAAGAAACGGATATTGGACTATCAAAGGAAGAAGACCACTCAGAAGGTCAATCTCTACGAGAAGGTCCAGATACCTGGTTATCAAGAGGCTATTCGCAAAATCAAGCGATATATGGAAGATGAGGAGAACCTCAGCAAGGCCTCATCAAAAATAGTTAAGGAACGTCATGCGGCCGAGGAGGCCATGGAGGAGGAAAGCCATGATTGAAAAAATGATGAGATACTCCTTCGCTCTTCTCAGCGGCGAGGCGGACAAGTTCCTCAAGGATCTCGAGGAGCTCGGGGTTGTTGATATCACACGTTCCGAAAAGCCTGTGGACGATGCTTCGGCCAAGTTATCCAGTGAGGTGGAGAATTGCCGGAAGGCCATCAGCTATCTTGAGAGCCTCAATCCTGCGGAAGAGGCTGATAACGGTAAATTCACCCTGTCACCGGATGGGAATATAAGCGATCCTTTAGCCCTATTCCAGGAGATTCTCCCTAAGGAGCGCCTGCTTAAAACAGAAATCGAGGAGCTCCAGAATAACCTGGATGAAGCTCGTGTATGGGGAAATTTCGATAAAGGAAAGATACAGGATCTGGAGAAGCTCGGACTTAAACTACGCTTCTATAAGCTTCCGAAAAAGTCCTATGACCCTTCATGGGCTTCAGAGTACGCCATTCAGGAAATAGCCGATGACGGGAGACATGTCTGGTTCGTGACTGTCTCTGATAATCCTGAATATTCATTCCCCGCGGAGGAGATTCCGGCCCCTGAAAAGGACCCTTCCACATTGGAAGGTATCCTTGCGGATAAGGAAGGGAGCCTCATCGCTTGTAAGGGATTGATGTATTCCCTGAAAGACTATATCCCCCAGATAAAGGAGAGGAGTGACAAGGCCATGTCCAAGCTCCAAAGGTATCTGGCGGATGCGGGTGCAGGAAAAGCGGCGGAAAACCATATCACCACTTTCGAGGGATTCGCTCCCATAGAAGAGGATAAACGTCTTTGTGAGGCGTTCGACGCTATGGAAGGGGTTATATACTTGAAGGAAGTTGCCGTGAAAGAGGATAATCCTCCCATCAAACTCAAAGGCAATTGGTTCACTCGCATGTTCACGGTCCTTACTGACATGTATGGAAGGCCGGAATACAACGAGTTTGACCCCACCCCCTATCTCTCGATCTTCTTCCTGCTGTTCTTCGCCATGTGCATGGGAGACGCGGGATACGGATTAGCCCTTATCGTCATAGGATTGCTCCTGCGCCGCTCCAACGGGCTTAAGGACATAGCTCCACTGGTCATCACTCTCGGTGCCGGCACTTTCGTGATCGGGATCGTGATGCACATATTCTTCGGGTATGACATCTCGAGCGCCTCATGGGTGCCTTCATGGCTCAAGAAATGCATGGTGACCGGAAATATCGCCGGATTCGACGCCAACATGGTCCTTTCCGTTTTGATAGGAATACTTCACCTCTCGCTGGCCTTCATCCTGAAGGCGATTTACGCGACTAAGAAACACGGTTTCCTCAATTCTCTCGGGACATGGGGATGGACCCTTCTAATTGTCGGTGGAGTGATTGTCGGAGGCATCTCCCTGACTGGTGTTCTGAGCTCCACAGTCACGAAATGGATCATCATCGCCATCGGAATCATCTCAGCCATAGGTATATTCCTACTCAGTGACATACACCGCAACCCTCTCAAAAACATCGCCCCCGGCCTGTGGGAGACATACAACACAGCCACAGGACTGCTGGGAGACGTGCTGAGCTACCTGCGTCTCTACGCTTTGGGCTTGGCGGGAGGAATGCTCGGTAAAGCTTTTAATGACATCGCCGCCATGACAGTAGGTGACGGTGGCATCGGTTTCGGGTGGATCGCCTTCGCATTGATATTCCTTGTCGGGCACGCCCTCAATCTCGCCATGTGTTGCCTTGGAGCCTTCGTCCACCCGCTGCGACTCAACTTCCTGGAGTTTTTCAAGAACAGCGGATATGAGGGCAAAGGCAGAGTGTACAGACCAATAACAAACAAACAAAACTTATAAGAATATGAATGAGATTCTCGGTTATCTGGGGCTAGGGCTCATGCTCAGCCTTGCTGGTGTCGGAAGCGCCATCGGTACCACGATCGCGGGAAACGCCGCGGAGGGAGCGCTCAAGAACGCCCCTGAGAAGTCCAGCAGTTACATGATTTTGTCTGCTCTGCCGGCCACTCAGGGCATCTATGGCTTCGTGGCTTTCTTCATGTGGCTGCTTGTCTACAAGTTTGACTTCGCCGCTAACGGACCTCTCCTTTTCGGTGTAGGTATCGGTGTCGGAATTGTCTGCATGATCTCCGCTATCCGCCAGGGTCAAGTTTGCGCCAACGGTATAGTCGGTATATCCCAAGGGCATGATGTCCAGACAAATACCTTGATTTACGCCGCTCTTCCCGAGTTCTACGCTATTCTTGGGCTGGTCGGTGCCCTAATGCTCACACTCGCCGTATAATGAGTCTTATCAAATCAATATCCGGTATCAGGGGAACCATCGGCGGAAAACCCGGGGAAGGTCTATCCCCTGTTGACATTGTGGGCTTCACATACGCCTACTGCGCCACGCTTCCTTCTAGGAAACCCAAGCAACCCGGAGAGAAGTATAAGATTGTCGTCGGAAGGGATGCGAGACTGTCCGGAGAGATGGTTGAGAATCTTGTCGTGGGAACCTTGGTCTCCTGCGGCGTGGATGTCATCAAAATCGGACTCGCTTCCACTCCCACAACTGAGATGGCGGTCACTTTCGCTGAAGCTGATGGAGGAATAATTCTCACCGCTTCCCACAATCCCCGCCAATGGAACGCTCTCAAGTTATTGAATGACAAGGGAGAGTTTCTTACAGCCTCTGAGGGCGAGGCGATTCTCGAAGTTGCGGCTAAGGGTGAATATGATTTCGCCGGGGTAGATGAGCTCGGTCATGTCACTGAGCATGACTACACTGACGAGCACCTGGATGCTGTGCTTGCCTTGCCGGATGTGGATGTTGACGCCATAACAGACGCAGGCTTCAAAGTGGTCCTGGACGCTATTAACTCAGTTGGTGGCATCATAATGCCAAAGCTTCTGGAAAGGCTCGGCGTGGAGTGTGTCAAACTCAATTGCGAACCCACTGGAGACTTCGCCCACAATCCGGAGCCACTTCCCTCAAACTTGACAGATCTTAGCTACGCTGTCGTGAAGGAGAATGCCGATCTGGGCATCTCCGTCGATCCTGACGTGGACAGACTAGCTTTCATCTGCGAGAATGGCGAGCCATTTGGTGAGGAATACACTTTGGTCAGCATCGCTTCATACCTCTTTGAGAGGGCGGCTAAAATAGCCGAGGCGGAGAACATCTCCCTTGAGGAAGTAACATATCCCTACAACCCTGTCTCCTGCTCAAATCTCTCAAGCAGCAGAGCACTCCGGGATATCACCGAGAAGTTTGGCGGCACATACCATGCGGCCGCTGTCGGTGAGGTCAACGTGACGACAAAAATGAGGGAAATGAACGCTTTGATAGGGGGCGAGGGCAATGGAGGTGTGATTTATCCTGCCATCCATTATGGTCGCGACGCCATGGTCGGAGTAGCGCTTTTCCTCTCCAATCTCGCACGGAAGAAGATGAAAGTCAGCGAGTTAAGGAAAACGTATCCGGATTACTTCATAGCGAAGAACAAGATTGAGCTCTCAGACAAGGGACTGATCGACAAGATTCTTGATAAGCTAAAGACTGTTTATGCCTCCGAAGATGTGAATTGCCTTGATGGCGTGAAAATCTCTTTTGAGGCGGAACGGAAATGGGTACACCTACGCCGCTCAAACACTGAGCCAATAATCAGGATATACTCTGAGGCTCCCACACTTGAGGAAGCCGAGGCTCTCGCCAGCGAGGTTATCTCAGTAGCTGAGTCTATCATTAAAGAGGGAGCCTGATGTTCTCGTTCAGGACCACGGCTCTGGAAGACCAGCTGGACAAGGCCCTGACAAGTGGAAATGTCGGGTGCTTTTGCACGCAAAACTGCTGGGACACAGCCCGCGGGCGTTACATGCACGACTTGTTCCGGGAGAGAGGGAACCTCAAGGTGGTATTCTCTCCAAGAGACACAGAGCTGACACCAGGCACCAATCATATCTCTTTTGATATAGAGGCATTGAAGGACCTGGATGCGGTAATTGTCGAGATACAAGACGCCGGAGCCAGATATTTCAATTACAGCAAGGATGTGTTCCATCTCATGGAAATCATTTCCAAGATGGAACATAGTCCTTCGTTGTACATTGTGGATCATATCAATCCCGCAGGGCGAATTGTGGAAGGCTCAATGCCTGGCGGGGTTGTGGAGCCACACACCCCAAGAGTCGCTCACAGGCACGGTCTGACCCTCGGGGAACTTTGCAATCTGTACTACACCGAGATAGGGGCGGGATTTCCTCTCCACGTGATTTCAGCGATAGCTAATGATTCCACAAGGCAACTGCTGCCGTGGACTATCGCTCCCGCTTCTGACATCCCAGGGATGTTCACGAGCCAGATGTATCCGGGAGGAGGACTTTGGAATAACACCACAATCACCCCTGCGATCGGAACAGCCAGGCCATACGAATATTTCGGGGCTCCATTTATCAGACATGACAGACTGGAAGTGATTCCAGCACCGGCTGGGGTAATGATGCGCCCATGCACATTCACTCCAGCGGCCGGACGACATCAAGGACAACGCTGTCAAGGCTATCAGATTATGCTCCAACCAGGAGCTGAGTACCACTCATTGCTACATACCATCCAATTAGTGAGATACTTCCTTGAGAGGTATCCACAATTCGAACTCTTGCCTGGATTCGAGGAGAAATTATCAGATCCGACCATGTTGAGCTATATACATGGTGACATATCTTATCAAGAGGTAAGGGAACATGTCAAACTAGAGGAGCAAAAATGGATCAGAAAAGCTAAACGCTACACCCTCTACGACGACCAGCCCTACAGAATTAAATAAATTATGAATATCCTCCGAGTGTAGCGAGTTCAGGTCCGGCGGGGGACAAGCCGGCATCAGCCGGCCGGCCGGGGCGGGACTTCGCGACAGCGAAGTCGTGGAGCCGGAAAGGCCGCTGGGGGTCCGGGGGCGGCTTAGCCCCCGGCATAATAAGAAGAAGTCCCTGGCAGACATGTGTCTGTCAGGGACTTCCGAAGAACGGCGGCGACCTACTCTCCCAGCTGGTGGGCCAGTACCATCGGCGCGGATGAGCTTAACGGCTCTGTTCGGGATGGGAAGAGGTGGGACCTCATCGCTTTAACCACCGCAGTATTTTACTTGAGAGATTACTCCTCGGCCCCAGAGAAAGATTTCGGGCTATTAGTACGGGTCGGCTTTGCCGTCACCGGCTTTACACCTCCCGCCTATCGACGTCGTAGTCTACAACGACCCTCAAACGAAGTCTCATCTTGGAGACGGCTTCGCGCTTAGATGCTTTCAGCGCTTATCCTGACCGAGCGTGGATACCCGGCGGTGCGGCTGGCGCCACAACCGGTTGACCAGAGGCTCGTCCGACCCGGTCCTCTCGTACTAAGGTCAGACCTCCGCAGACTTCATGCGCCCACAACAGATAGAGACCGAACTGTCTCACGACGTTCTGAACCCAGCTCGCGTGCCACTTTAATCGGCGAACAGCCGAACCCTTGGAACCTGCTCCAGCCCCAGGATGTGACGAGCCGACAT
>JAEEGI010000490.1_pt1 | contig 121347 bp, 97 predicted proteins | sample 8958751 | NCBI WGS metagenome assembly JAEEGI01 (sample SAMN16246545, study PRJNA631951) | gut metagenome | biome: gut microbiome; feature: rumen; material: KS-attached | host: Bos | place: Iran: Karaj | collected 2018-10
GTGGCGTAGGCATCATCGGCCGTCATGCGGATGCCGAAGGTGGCCATGGAGCGCTGCCAGGCCACAGCATGGTTGGGCATGCTGTTAATGAGCACGCCATCCATATCGAAGAGAACGGCTTTGGGGCAGAAACCCCCAAAGCCGTGTTTTTTTAAATACTTTTGAATTGATTCCATAGGGTTCTAGTTTTGCTAGATGTACTAGAAATACTAGTTTTACTAGTTGCACTAGCATTACTAGGATTACTAGTTGGACTAGCAGTACTAGGGTTCTATTTGTATTAAGCTTCTTTGGCCAGGCGCTCCTTGATGGCCTTCGATTCGGCCTCATAGCCAGGCTTGTCGAGCAGGGCAAACATATTCTTCTTATAGGCCTCCACACCCGGCTGGTTGAATGGGTTCACGCCAAGCACATTACCGCTGATGCCGCAGGCAATCTCGAAGAAGTAGATGAGCTGGCCGATGTAGTATTCGTTCAACTGCGGTACGCTGATGCGGATATTGGGCACGCCACCATCGACATGAGCCAAACGTGTTCCTAACTCAGCCATCTTGTTCACCTCATCCACACGCTTGCCAGCAAGGAAGTTCAAGCCATCGAGGTTCTCCTCATCATTCGGGAAGAGCAGCTTCTTGTTCGGCTCCTCAATGCTGATGACGGTCTCGAAGATGGTGCGCTCACCTTCCTGAATCCACTGTCCCATCGAGTGGAGGTCGGTGGTGAAATCGCAAGATGCCGGGAAGATACCTTTGTTCTCCTTACCCTCGCTCTCGCCATAGAGCTGCTTCCACCATTCAGCAATGAAGTGAAGCTTCGGCTGGTAGTTCACCATGATCTCGATTTTCTTACCAGCGCTATAGAGTCCGTTACGGATGGCAGCATACTGGGCAGCGATATTCTTCTCGAAGGGGACATCCTTACCACAAGCCTTCTCCATCTCCTGAGCACCCTCTACCAGTTTCACGATGTCGAAACCGGCACAGGCAATGGGCAGCAAGCCCACCGGTGTGAGCACAGAGAAACGACCGCCCACATTATCGGGAATAATGAAGCTCTTGTAGCCTTCCTTGTCGGCACAGGTACGGGCAGCACCTCTCTTGGCATCGGTAATGGCCACGATTACCTTCTTGGCCTCCTCCTTACCGCGCTGATCCTCGCATTGCTTCTTCAGCAGACGGAAGGTGAGGGCGGTCTCGGTGGTAGTACCACTCTTGGAGATATTGATCACACCGAACTTCTTATCCTTCAGATAGTCGGTCAGCTCAGAGAGATAGTCCTCACCGATGTTATTTCCTGCAAACAGGATGGTAGGATTCTTCTTGTCGGCCACCAGCCAGGCAAAGCTGTTGCCAAGGGCTTCAATCACGGCACGGGCACCTAAGTAGCTACCGCCGATGCCGGCCACTACTACAGCCTCGCAGTTCTTACGAAGGGTGTCGGCACATTCCTGCACCTCTTTCAGAAATGCAGGAGTGATAGACGACGGCAGATGCAGCCATCCCAAGAAATCGTTACCTGGGCAAGTACCCTTCTCCAATGCTTCCTGAGCAGCCTTCACCTGAGGCTCGAAAGCTTTCACCGCACCTTCTTTGAGGAAGCATGCAGCCTTTGTCATGTCTAAAGCAATATTCTTCATCTTGTTTAAGTATTTTTGTTAGGATATGTTTGTCTGTTTAACGGAAACTGTCGGTAAGAAGTTTGATCTCGATCTGCGGGGCGATACGCTCGTACAATATATTATATACGGCATCGAGGATGGGCATGTTGACATGCATGTGGCGGTTGATCTCCTTCATACATTTCGTACCGAAGTAGCCCTCGGCAATCATCTCCATCTCTATCTGTGCCGATTTCACGCTGTAACCCTTACCAATCATGGTACCGAAGGTGCGGTTGCGCGAGAAGTTACTATAGCCCGTTACGAGGAGGTCGCCCATATAAACCGAGTCGTTGATGTTCCGTTCAATAGGATGTACGGTGTTCAGGAACCTGTTCATCTCCTGCACAGCGTTCGACATCAGTACGCTCTGGAAGTTATCACCGTACTTCAGTCCGCTGCAGATACCTGCGGCAATGGCATAGACATTCTTCAGTACCGATGAATACTCAATGCCGATGACATCCGTGGAGGTCTTGGTCTTGATATAGTCGCTGGCGATGAGATCGGCAAACGACTGGGCCTTCACCTTGTCGTCACAACCGATGGTGAGGTAGGAGAGACGTTCCAGTGCCACCTCTTCAGCATGTGAAGGACCGCCGATGCAGGCCAGGTTCTCGTAAGGTACATCATAAACCTGATGGAAATACTCGGAGCATACCAGGTTCTCATCGGGCACGATACCTTTGATGGCCGTGATAATGAACTTATCGCGGATGCGGGTCTTGAGTTTCTTCAGGTGGTTCTTCAAATAAGGTGAGGGCGTGACGAATACCAGCGTATCATAGTTCTGTACGATCTTGTTGATGTCGCTGGAGAACGCAATCTCGTCCACATCGAAATGCACGCTCATCAAGTAGGCAGGGTTATGCCCCATCCGCTTGAAGTCCTCAATGCGGTCGTCGCGGCGCATATACCACCCGATGTGGTGGGTGCGCCCCACCACGATCTTGGCAATGGCGGTTGCCCAGCTTCCGCCGCCAATGATGGCTATGTTACCGCAGTCGTACACTTTGAACTTTGAACTTTGAACTTTGAACTTTGAACTATGAACTATGAACTCTGAACTTTATTGCGCCTTCTCAATCCATTTAGCTACCTCATCCACTGAGGGCTTTTGCATATCGAGCTTGAACTTCTTCACGATGTCACCGATCTTCTGCTGCAAGCCCTGGGGCTTCTCGTCCTTGATGTTCTGTACGAGGTTGAAGCCGATCTTGCGGAGTACGGGAACCCATTCCTCGGGAACACCAATCTCAGCCCATTCGGCCACTGTACTCTGAGGCACCTTCTTCTCGGGCTTCATCTGCGGGAAGAACAACACCTCCTGGATGAAGGTCTTACCGGTCATGAGCATCACCAGTCGGTCGATACCAATACCGATACCACTGGTAGGCGGCATACCGTATTGCAGGGCACGGAGGAAGTCCTGATCAATGATCATGGCCTCGTCGTCACCCTTATCAGCCAACTTCATCTGCTCCACGAAACGTTCTTCCTGATCAATCGGGTCGTTCAGCTCAGAGTAGGCATTCGCCAACTCCTTACCGTTCACCATCAGCTCGAAGCGCTCGGTGAGTCCGGGCTTTGAACGGTGCATCTTGGTAAGCGGCGACATCTCCACGGGATAGTCGGTAATGAAGGTAGGCTGGATAAAGGTACCTTCGCAGAACTCACCGAAGAGCTCGTCAATGAGCTTACCCTTACCCATGGTCTCATCCACCTCCATGCCCTTTGACAGACAGAAGGCACGGATCTCCTCCTCGGTCTTACCAGTGCAGTCGAAGCCGGTCTTCTCCTGAATGGCCTCCAGGATGGGGAGTCTTCTATACGGAGCCTTGAACGATACGATGTTACCGTCGATCTCGCGCTCAGGCTTACCATTCACTGCGATACAGATAGTCTCTAACAACTTCTCCGTGAACGACATCATCCAGTTGTAGTCCTTATACTGCACATACAGCTCCATACAGGTGAATTCTGGGTTGTGGTTACGGTCCATACCCTCGTTGCGGAAGTTCTTACCGATCTCATAGACACCTTCGAAGCCACCCACGATGAGGCGCTTCAGGTAGAGCTCGGTGGCGATACGCATATACATATCCTGATCGAGGGCATTGAAATGGGTGATGAAAGGACGGGCTGAGGCGCCACCGGCAATCATCTGCAGGGTAGGAGTCTCCACCTCGGTATAACCAGCTTCGTCGAGAACCTTTCTTAAGGTACGGATCACTGTGGCACGCTGTAAGAAGGTATCCTTGACACCCTCGTTCACTACCAGATCCACATAGCGCTGACGATAGCGCAGCTCCGGGTCGTCGAACTTATCATAGGCCACACCGTCCTTGTATTTCACGATGGGCAGCGGTTTCAGACTCTTAGCCAGCAGCGTGAGTTCCTTGGCATGAACCGAGATCTCACCCGTCTGGGTACGGAACACGAAACCCTTGATGCCGATGAAGTCACCGATATCCATGAGTTTCTTAAATACCGTATTATATAAATCCTTATTCTCTTCAGGACAGATGTCGTCGCGGGTGATATACACCTGAATCCTGCCCTTGGAGTCCTGAAGCTCCACAAAAGAGGCCTTACCCATTACACGGCGACTCATCATTCTACCGGCAATGCATACCTGGGGCAGATCGTTTACGGGTATCGGCTCTTCACCCTCTGGTACGTCGATAATCCATTGGCCGTTCTCTACATTCTCACGGATGTCGGTACTGAAGGCGTTGGTTGCATACTCAGCTGCTGGATAGGGGTTGATACCCATGTTACGCAGTTCCTGCAGACTCTCGCGTCTGCCTATTTCCTGCTCACTTAATTCTAATACATTCATATTCTTCATATAATTATGGTGCAAAGATAGTGCAAATCGAGCGAAATGCCAAAGGAAAACATGTTTTTCTTTGTACTTTCAGAGAAGCAGCCTGTCTTCAGCGAAGCCTCCATCCTTCCTGTTTTTTATCGATAATGCGTCATTTTGTATCCAATGAAACAAATTGTAAATCTTATGTTACATGAGATGGAGGTAATTCAAAGAAAAATTCATTACCTTTGCAATCATTATTATCAACGATATTACAAAACAAATGAAGAATATGAAAAAATTATTGGTATCATTACTGCTCCTGGGCACCGTGAGCGTTTATGCCCAGAACCCAGTTATCCGTAACATCTATTCAGCCGACCCGACGGCTCGAGTATTCAACGGAAAAGTGTATCTCTATCCGTCGCACGACATCTTCCCTCCCGAGGGACAGCGACAGGATTGGTTCTGCATGGAGGACTATCATGTGTTCTCTTCTGAGAATCTCATCGACTGGACCGACCATGGTATGATCGTTACCCAGAACAAGGTGCCTTGGGTAAGACCGGATTCCTATTCGATGTGGGCACCCGACTGTGTGGAGAGAAACGGAAAGTATTATTTCTATTTCCCCTCAGCTCCTGCTGCAGGTAGAGGTGGATTCGCCGTGGGTGTGGCTATAGCCGACAGTCCTGAAGGTCCGTTCATTCCTGAACCACAGCCTATTGCTGGTATTAACGGTATCGACCCCTGTGTGCTTCAGGCTTCTGATGGCAATGCTTATATTTTCTGGGGCAATGGACGTTGCGCCAAACTCAAGGATAATATGAAAGAGCTGGCTGACGATAATCCCAAAGAAGTAGTGAAATGGGGTAACCGCGAGATGGAGATGGTAGGTGCCAACTGTCTGCAGGGTCTGCCTAACCGTCAGGCTGAAGGTCCGTTTGCCTTCGAGTATAACGGTAACTTCTATCTTACCTATCCTTATGTAAGAGAGAACACCGAGGTGCTTGCCTATGCCATGAGTAAGAAACCGATGGGTCCATACGAGTACAAAGGACTGATCATGGCCGAGCATCCTAATGGCTGCTGGACTAACCACCATAGTATTATTAACTACAAGGGTCAGTGGTATCTGTTCTATCATCGTAACGACTACTCACCGAACGACGACAAGCGCCGTTCTGTACGTATCGACAAGCTGAGCTTTAATCCCGATGGTACTATCCAGGAGGTGAAGCCGACAGAGCGTGGCGTGGGTATCTCTGATGCTACTAAGCAGATCCAGATCGACCGCTTCAGCGACAAGAGCAATAATGTGGATATTCAGTATCTCGACACCACGAACTACTTCAAGGGCTGGGCGGCTGATCTCCAGAAGGGCGCTTGGGTGCGCTATAATGATGTTGACTTCAGTAAGGTGAGTGGGTATACGGCTTCTGTGATGGTCAAGACCAGTGGAAAGGCTACCTTATCGTTGCGTTTGGGAAGTGCTACTGCTGCCCCCGTGGCTACAGTACAGGTAAAGCGCAGCACTCCTTGGACCACTGTTTCATCCAAGATCAAGAAAGCTGCTCTCTCACGTGGCGTGAAGGATCTCTTCGTGACCTGCGAAGATGGCTCGGCCAGTGTTGACTGGGTACAGTTCAAGTAAAAAGGAGTCCACCCCAACCCTCCCAAAGGGAGGGAGAAGGGAAAAATGAAAAACGAGAAGAGGAAAATTTGCTGCCGCAGAGGTTATTGGCTCATCATGATTTGTACCAATGCCACTGCGGCAGCAAATTTTTCACTTTTCACTTTTCACTATTACTTTTTTTTTGTACCTTTGCGTATTCATTCAAATAGAAGTTATGGACGTTGAGGCAATTAAAAAGATCATAGAAAAAGAGCCGAACCTGTCAACAGCCTTGGGTATGGAGTTCTATTCCACCCCCGAGGAAGACACCTGTATGGCGGTGATGCAAGTGGATCAGCGTAACCGACAGCCCTTCGGCTTCCTGAGTGGCGGTGCTTCGTTGGCACTGGCAGAGAATGTGGCGGGGGTGGGCTCATCAGCCCTTTGTCCTGGTAAGATCTGTGTGGGCATCAGTGTGAGCGGCGATCATGTCAAGGCCGTGTCTGAGGGTGACACAGTAACGGCGCATGCCAAACTGGTGAGCAAAGGGAGTACCCTGCATGTGTGGGACGTGAAGATCGTGAATTCGTCGAACGAACTGATATCCAACGTACACGTCACCAATTATATTATTACACCGAAGAAAGGGAAGGGATGAAGAGTTTTGCCATCTATCGCCTTCCTTATCAGAAGGAATGCACTTTGATGATTCAGCATGAGGGGGAACCCTTGAAGCTGAAGTCGTATACGGAACTGAACGGAAAGCGCGGTTTCGTCATGGCTCCCTTCGCTGTCTCTCCCGATCAACCCATCTTGCTGATAGAGGCGGATGATGTGAGGAAAGGGGAAATTCTGAGGAGTGTGGAATGTGGAGTGTGGAGTGAGATATGCTTTGAGTCTATGAATTCCCAAGAACAAAAGACTGCATCTCAGGACTATTCTCACTCCACACTCCACACTCCACATTCCACAAATCTTTCCTCCCGCCAACGTTACCACATCGACTTCTCCAACTTCCATTCCAACCTGTTGAACGGGGAGTTTCAGAAGATTGTGCTATCACGTTGTGTTCAGGAACCGAGGAAAGAGGAACAGCTGCCGATGACCTTGTTCCAGAAGGCATGTGAGCTTTATCCGCGTATGTTCATATCGTTGGTCTATACCCCACAAAGCGGGATGTGGCTGATGGCAACACCGGAGATTCTTTTGGAAGGAGGGGGGAACGACTGGCATACCATTGCGCTTGCAGGAACAATGAAGCTGGAGGGGGAGTCGCTGTCGTTTGATTCGCCACCTGTAAAGGGGGAGGCACGACTGTCTGACATCGCTTGGACTACGAAGAATATTCAGGAACAACGGTATGTGGCCACCTACCTGATGGAGTGCCTGGAGCATTTCTCCAGTCAGATTACCGAGGAAGGACCGTACACCGCACGGGCTGCGAACCTGGTGCATCTACGGAGTGACTTTAACTTCGTACTGGAGGATACACGTAGGATCGGCGAACTGATCAGGGCGCTGCATCCCACGCCGGCGGTCTGCGGACTGCCGAAGCAGCAGACATTCGACTTCATCCGAAGGAATGAGTCGCAATCACGACGGTATTACAGCGGCTTCTCGGGTCCCTTTAACCCTGAAGAGGATACACACCTCTTTGTGTCTCTGCGCTGCATGCAGATCCTGGACGACTGCTACTGTCTTTATGCGGGCGGTGGCTTACTGAGGGACAGCGAGGAAGATCAGGAATGGGAAGAGACTGAGGCGAAGCTGGAAACGATGCGCTCGCTGTTAGAGACAAAATAACGAAAAAGACATAATAACATAAGAACATACTTATTCAATGCTTGAGCGTTGAATAGTATTCTTGGATGACTTGTGCATCGGTTTGCGCTTCTGTAAATACCTCAAGGAGTACGGGGCGATTGCTCTTTATACTTAATAAGGTATCGATGCCCTGCTGCATCTCATCCATGTTCTTGGCTTGAAGATAAACCACATCGTTCTGCTGACAGATGCCCTCGGCTGTGGTGTGATGCTCGGCGGCAACGAGTCTGCTGCGAGCAGGACTCCCCTCCAAGCCTTTCAACGTATTGAAGATACCGCCACAGCCGTTATTCAGCAACAGGATGCGGAGATTCCCCTTCAGGTTCTGGTTCCACAGCGCATTCTGGTCGTAGAAGAAACTCAGGTCGCCAATGACACAAAACACGTTCTCATCGGTAACACATGAGAAACCTGCTGCCGTGGAGAGAGAGCCCTCAATGCCATTCACGCCTCGGTTGCAATAGACAGAATGCCGGGCAAAGATATTCGCCAGACGGATGGGGGTGCTGTTGGCATAGTGAACATGGAACGGTTGACCGTGGTTTTTGGCATTCAGTTGTTTCTCAAGCGCTTTGACTGCTGCCATCTGAGAATAGCTGGGCTCGAAGCATTCGGCATGCTGTCGTACACGTTCCAGCAGTTCGTCCCATAACTTCACGAAAGGATGCGGTTGCTGTTCGAGCATGCAGCGTATCTGATCAATGACCACAGTTTCATCCCCTTGTATTACTTGCGTAAGATTCATGAAGGTATCGTTTACTTCACCCGTTCCATTCACAGCCCACGATGTTTTAGCTTTCCTCAGGAAACGCTTCACACGCTTACTGACGATGGAACCACTGGCATATAACACGAAGTCGGGCAGATAGCGCTCATCTCCTTCTACTAAGGATACAGCTTCGTCGAGATTGGGATTCATCGGCTGACCAGCGATGAGCATCGGTTTCTTGGCCTGCATGAAGGCACTCAATACATGACTGAGAGTTTTATCGGGAATGTCGGCCTGCAACAGTTCAATCTTTCTTTCAGAAGGTAATACAGGGGTGGAGAAGTTGAACAAGGGCTCACTGATAGGCACGTTGATGTGTACGGGTCCATCCTCTTGATGACGGGTTTCTATCAGTGCCTCGTTCACCAACCTGTTGCAATACCAGTGTTCTTCTGCATCATGCGGTTCTGGTAGCGTAACCGCTTTTTTCACGAAGCGTCCTAAGGCATCCGGTTGCGGAAGCGTCTGACCATCCAACTGGTCGATCCACTGCGGAGGACGGTCGGCTGAGATAACAACGAGAGGCACATGCTGATAATAGGCTTCTGCCACGGCAGGAGCGAGGTTGAGTAATGCCGTACCCGACGTGACGCATACCGCCACAGACTTATTCAACGCCTGCGCCATGCCCAAAGCATAGAAACCGGCAGAGCGCTCATCGGTAACAGGGTAGCACTGGATATCCGGGCATTCATGAAGGTTATGCACGATAGGTGCATTCCTACTACCTGGACACACCACAGCATGATCTATACCATGTGCCACCAGTAACGCCGTCAGAATATTGACATTCTCTTTATTGCAATACATCTCTATTCTCTATGATCTTTATCCTTCTATATATTTTATGTTCTTTTGTTCTTCTGTCTAAAAACCTGTACTTCTGTCAATACCTGTCTTTATCTCGGGTACTTAAAGCTTGACCCACCCACAAACTCTCTCATAATACTGGTGGGTGGAATCTCCTTATCGCTGATAGGAATGAAATAACGCAGGAATTTCAGCAAACGGTGTGCCTCGGCATACTCATCACAGTTCTTAGGTACGGAGGCCAGGATAATCTCGGCATGGGTGCGCAGTACTGCGAACTCGATGTTCAGGGCAGAGTTGAACATGGCATCGGCCGTCTCCTGGAAGGGGAAGATCCACTGATCCTCAGCCTCACACACATTCTTCCATTGAGCAATGGTCTGCTGAGCCGTATAAGCCCCTTTGTTGTAGTCGCGTATGATACGGCGCAGTAATCGGTTGTCGCGTACAGGAATCCAGTTATGGTCATCGAGCGAAATACTGGTAAGCGCCGATATGTAGATCTTGTATTTCAGCGAGTCGGGAATCTTCTTCGTCAGCAGCGGGTTCAAGGCATGGATACCTTCAATAATCAGTACGGTGTCGCCGGCCAGCTTCAGTTTCTTTCCGTTCCATTCCCGTTTACCCGTCACGAAGTTATACTCAGGAATCTCCACCCGTTCCCCCTTCATGAGTCGAAGCAGATGGTCTTCGAGCAGGTTATACTCCACGGTCTCGATATTGTCGAAATCGTAGTCGCCATTGGGCAGTTTCGGTGTATCCAGGCGGTTCACGAAATAGTCATCGGTAGAGAACGATAGCGGGCGCAGACCGCAGGCAAGCAGCTGCACGCTGAGTCGTTTACAGAATGTCGTCTTGCCCGATGAAGAAGGACCAGTGATGAGTACCATTCGTACCGGGTTCTCCTCGTCGTGGAAACGGCGGTCAATCTCTTCAGCTATCTGCACGATCTTTTTCTCCTGCAGTGCCTCACTCACCTGTATCAGTTCCGACGCATGTCCCTTCAGGATAGCCTTGTTCACATCACCGGCATTCGACAGGCGCATGATGATGTCCCACTTCGTCTTCTCGGCAAACATCTCGTATGTCTTGGGCATATCCACCTTCTCTGCCAGTTGGGTGGGATTGTTCCAGTCGGGTACTCTTAACAGCATACCGTCGTGGTAGGTTTCCAGTCCCCACACCGTCAGATAGCCGGCAGAAGGAACCAACGGTCCATAATAGTAGTCTGCCGTGTCGCCCAGCATATAATAATCGCTGTAAATCTGTCCACTACTCTCCAACAGTTTCACCTTGTCTGTCAGTCCTCGCTCTGCAAACACACGGAGGGCCTCCTCGGTGGTTGCCTCATTCCGGCGGAACGGCATGTCGAGGTTGATGATCTCCTGCATGCGTTCGCGGATTTTTTCCACGTCACCTTCGACCATCGGCTCGTAGCCCTTCTTCTTGAAGTTACAATAATAACCGCGTGAGATGGTGTGCTCGATGAAGAGCTTGGAACCCGGGAAAAGGTCTTGTGTAGCCTTGTATAGCACAAAGCAGAGAGAGCGCACATAGACACGGTGCCCTGAGCCCTCGCGTGCATCGAGGAACTCCACGTCGCGGTTCTGATAGAGACGGAACTTCAGTCCTTGCGAGGCGTTATTTACTTTGGCCGAGACCACGGGGTAGGGTAATTTGATGTCGTCGGCAAATTCCTGATACACATCCAGTAATGAGGTTCCCTCAGGGAAACTCTTGGTCATGTTATTGTTTTTACAGCGAATCTGAAGCATAGTTGTGTTATAGAAGGTTTTGTTCTTGTTTGCAAAGTTACGAAAAAACGAGAGCAATGCAAAAGAAAAGCTTGTTTTTCTTTGCATTGCCGAGTGCATTGTAACTTCGCGAATGAATTCGCAAAGTTAGCTATTTTTAGCGAAAAGTGGAAAGTGAAGAGTGAAAATTTTGTTGCCGCGATGAAAGAAAGTGAGCGTGTAAAGTGATAAGTAAAAAAAACTTTGTATATTTGCCAAATCATTTTTAGAGAAGAATAAAGATATGACAAACAGGGAATGGAAAGAAATCAGGAAGTTCGAGGAGATTCTCTTCGAAGAGTATAACGGCATTGCAAAGATTACCATTAACCGACCGCGCTACCGTAATGCGTTCACCCCGAAGACCACCCAGGAGTTGAGCGAAGCCTTTGCGATATGCCGCGAGTTGCAGCGCATCCGTGTGGTGCTGCTGACAGGAGCGATGAGCGAGGTGCCTGAGGGCAAGACGCTGGCTGACGTGAAGCATGCTTTCTGCTCTGGCGGTGATATGCATGTGAAAGGTCGTGGCGGTTATGTGGATGAAGAGGGTGTGCCGCGTCTTTCGGTACTGGATGTGCAGATGCAGATCCGTCGTCTGCCCAAACCTGTCATTGCCATGGTGAACGGCTATGCCATTGGTGGCGGACATGTGTTACATGTGGTGTGCGACCTGACCATCGCCTCTGAGAATGCGGTGTTCGGACAGACCGGACCGAAGGTGGGCTCGTTCGATGCGGGCTTCGGCAGCAGCTACCTGGCACGGATGGTGGGACAGAAGAAGGCACGCGAGATCTGGTTCCTCTGCAAACAGTATTCTGCCCAGGAGGCTGAGGCTATGGGTATGGTGAACAAGGTAGTGCCGATAGACCAGCTGGAGGACACCTGTGTGGAATGGGCGGAGATCATGATGGAACGCTCGCCGCTGGCTCTGCGTATGATCAAGGCCGGACTGAATGCCGAGCTCGACGGTCAGGCGGGTATTCAGCAACTGGCAGGCGACGCCACGATGCTTTACTACTATCTGGATGAGGCCCAGGAGGGAGGAAAGGCGTTCTTGGAGAAGCGTAAACCTGATTTTGACAAATATCCTATATTGCCGTAAGACAAAAGGACATGTTTTTTAGACAGAAGAACGAAAGGACATAATAATAAATGTTCAAGATATAAGCCATAAGGATTTATGATAGAGATGGATGTAGAAGAGTTAATAAAGACAATCATAGATAGTGCGTATCATGTAAGAATGCAGTTGGGACCAGGCTTTTTGGAATCTGTTTACAAAAATGCACTCATGATAGAATTGGACAAACGCGGTATTTTCTATGAAAGCGAGTGCCCGATGAATGTTTATTACGATGAAGAAATCGTGGGAGAATTCAAGGCGGACTTAATCGTAGATGAAAGAGTAATCGTTGAACTGAAAGCCGTAAATAATTTGGTGGCAGCCCATGAAGTTCAGTTGGTTAACTATCTGACAGCCACGCACATTGATGATGGTCTATTAATTAATTTTGGCTCTCCCAAAATTGAAGTCAAACGTAAATACCGTGTTTTTCGAAAACCATAGAGTTTTAATAATTATGTCCTTTTGTTCTTTTGTCTAAAAAATATGTTCTTCTGTCTAAAAACCTGTACTTATGTATAAAATACAAGAACGAGTGCTGCACTTCAAGCAGCCAGCCGGAACATCCCGTGGTACTTACACCACCCGTCGTTCCTGGTTTATCACCCTGACCGATGAGAACGGTAGGCAGGGCATAGGGGAGTGTGCGCCCCTACCGAATCTGTCGTGCGACGATATCCCCAATTATGCAGAAAAACTCTCTACTTTCTGCGAATCCTTTGTTTCAGAGAATCCTATTGGTAATCTCCTTCCTCCTTCCTCCCTCCTCCTTCCTCGAACTATTCTCACTCCACACTCCACACTCCACACTCCACAAGACTACCCCTCCATGCTCTTCGGTCTGGAAACAGCGCTCTTGAACCTGCAGGTTGGTTCCACGATGCTTTTCGACACTCCCTTCGGTAGGGGAGAAGAAGGGATTCCCATTAACGGACTTGTTTGGATGGGTACTTTTGAAGAGATGCGAGAGCGTATTGAACAGAAGTTGGCGCAGGGCTTCCATTGTGTCAAGCTGAAGATCGGGGCTATCGATTTCAATCAGGAATTGGAGTTGCTCAAGAAGATCAGGAGCCGTTACAGTAGGCGGGAGATTGAGCTGCGGGTAGATGCGAATGGTGCCTTCTCGCCCGATGATGCCTTGCAGAAACTGGAGCAGTTGTCGTTGTATGATATTCATTCCATCGAGCAGCCTATTCGTCAGGGACAGTGGGGCGACATGGCTTTCCTTTGCAGGGAGTCGCCGATACCTATCGCCCTCGACGAGGAACTCATCGGTGTGAACGATTCCTATACGAAAGGTCAGTTGCTCGACATCATCAAACCTGCCTATATCATTCTGAAGCCCTCTCTCCATGGAGGAATGGCGGGTACGAAGGAGTGGATTGATCTGGCTAACGACCGTCATATCGGCTCATGGATTACCAGTGCATTGGAGAGCAATGTCGGTCTGAATGCCATTGCTCACCTCACGGCCTATCTCTATGGTCCGCACATCCAACGTCCGCAGGGCTTGGGAACAGGACAGCTGTTCACCGACAATATCCCTATGCCGTTGGAGATCATAGGTGATCAATTGTGGTATAAGCAGGAGTAGTTTCGCTAAGAATGGAAATGCATACTTATGCATCCTAAAAATAGGCGATTTAGAGAGCATGCTGTTTGGAGGGAGTGAATGGCGTTCTCACTCCCAGCGTTTGACGTTTTCTCTCCCAGCGTTTAAGACGCTGGGTATTTTTATGCACATGCATGTATGAAAATACACCCTCGTGTTCCCTCAGTTAGAGACGTTCTTTTCATTTTCTTGCCAACATCTAACCCAAAATGCTTGAAACATCGATGTGTAAAGGGCTTGAGGTGGGTTAGATGATGGCCAAACATCTAACCATCATCTAACCTACATCTCCCGTTGTTTTTACTTTTCAGGTGAATGATGGGTTAGATGTACGGGAAATGTACGGGATATGTTCAGCAATCATCTACCGTTACTGAAGTGTTTGATTTACAAATACTTTGCAAAGAAAGGATATGCTTTACGGGATATGTTGGGAAAAAACAATTCTTTTTTGCTCGCTAAGTGTTTCATAAACTTGGTCATATCATAATTATTTTTTAATTTTGCACCCAACATTTTTCACAATGGAAAGAAATAAGGAAATCTATAAGGTGACCATGGTCGGAGGAGCAGTAAACGTAGTGTTGCTGCTCTTCAAATTCGTGGCTGGCATCGTGGGGCACAGTGCAGCCATGGTGGCCGATGCTGTTCACTCGCTGTCTGACTTCGTGACCGATGTCATCGTATTGGTTTTCGTACATATCAGTGGCAAGCCTAAGGATAAGTCGCACGACTACGGTCATGGGAAGTTTGAAACGCTGGCCATGACGGTTATCGGACTGGCTCTGCTGGTGGTAGCCATCGGAATCGTATATAGCGGAATGACCAAGATCATCGACTGGGCCAACGGTACTGATCTGGAGGCTCCTGGAATGCTGGCGCTGTGGGCAGCCCTGTTGTCCATTGTCTTGAAGGAGGGTGTGTACCGTTATTCGATGGTGAAAGCCCGCGAACTGAACTCACAGGCGGTAGAGGCCAATGCGTGGCACCACCGCAGCGATGCCCTCTCGTCGTTGGGTACGGCCATCGGTATCGGTGGCGCCATCTTCTTAGGCAAAAGGTGGACGGTACTCGATCCCATCGCATCGGTGGTGGTGGGTGTGTTCATCGTGAAGGTAGCCATCGATCTGCTTCGCAGGGGTATCGGCGATTTGATGGAACAGTCGTTGCCCGATGCCGTGGAGGAGGAGATGCTGCAGATGGTGGGAGCAATACCTGGTGTAGTGGAACCGCACAACCTGCGAACGCGCCGCATCGGGAACCATTATGCTATTGAACTGCATATCCGAATGGATGGTGATATATCCCTCAGGGAGTCGCACGACAAAGCCTCTGAGGTGGAGGATATGCTACGCAACCGCTATGGGGAAGATACCCATGTGGCGGTGCACGTGGAGCCGAAGTAGATACTAAAAACACTAGTATAACTAGAAAAAAGAAGCACTATGCCAGCAACCGAAACTACAAACCGTTTTCTTGCTGCGTGGAACGATGCCAGCGACAAGATCCTTGTGCACACCAGCGGCTCTACGGGTAAGCCCAAGCCGTTGTGGGTGGAGAAGCGGCGCATGCTGGCATCTGCCCGTATCACGTGCGATTTCCTCGGACTGAAGGAAGAAGATACTGCCTTGCTTTGTCTTTCTACCGATTATATTGCGGGGAAGATGATGGTGGTGCGAGCCTTGGAACGTAAGATGAGACTGATCACTGTGGAGCCCAGCGGACATCCGTTGGTCAGCATAGAACAACCAATCGACTTTGCCGCCATGGTTCCCATGCAGGTATATAATACCTTGCAGGTACCAGAAGAACGTGACAAGCTGATGAATATCAGGCACTTGATAATTGGTGGAGGTGCTATTGATGATGACCTGGCACAGGCGTTGAAAGATTTCCCTCATTTCGTGTGGAGTACGTACGGGATGACGGAAACACTCTCGCATATAGCACTGCGCCGACTGAATGGTGCAGAGGCAAGTAGTTACTATGTTCCCTTTGATGGCGTGGATGTGTCGCTGAATGATGAACACTGTCTGGTAATCCATGCCCCCCATGTATGTAACGAGATGATTGTTACGAACGATATTGCTGAGTTCGGTCCTGACGGTCGTTGCTTCCGTATCTTAGGCAGAAAAGACAATGTGATTTGCTCCGGAGGCATCAAGATTCAGATCGAGGAGCTGGAGCGTTTACTGAAACCCCATATTCCCGTTCCGTTTATGGTGACCAAGGTGAAGGATGAGAAGTTCGGAGAGGTGGGAGTGCTGCTATATGAGGATTCACAAACTAAAAGCATATCTCACTCCACATTCCACATTCCACACTCCACACTCCCCCCATACTGGTCCCCCCGCCACACCCTTTTCGTTGATCACCTACCCATGACCGCCACAGGGAAGCCGGCACGGAAGGAGGCAGAGGAGTTGGCACGTAAGCTGTTAGAGTAACAGGATAATACCCCATTCTGATAACCCGAGTTTGCAAAAGGAAGTGGGTTAATCCCAACAAAAGAAAAATGCAAGAATTATAGATGGAAAACGATTGCAAAACCTTCGGTTTCGTTTTTCCGAATCAAAGATAATTTGTACCTTTGCCGCTGTTTTCAATCCTGTAAAATCATATAGGTATCAATTATACATTTTAAAACGTCATGTTTAAGAGTTTTCATGGATTCCATCTTGTGGAGGCGTACCATCAGGCACACCACGACCACAAGTATCATCCCAACACCGTTGAGAAAAAGTTCGCCAAGGCACTTATCGTAACCATCGTAACCCTGTTTTTGTGGAACGTGCCTGCATCGTTCTATGGTATTGATGGTCTGACCGTTATCCAGCAGCGAATCATTGCCATCTTCGCCTTCGCCACACTGATGTGGGTAATGGAGGTGGTTTCGTCGTGGGCAACCTCATTGGGCATCATCGTACTGATGTTGCTGTGCACTTCCGACAGTGGTATCAAGTTCATGATGACGGGCGACAATGTAGGTACTCCCCTGTCGCACAAGAGTATCATGGCTTCGTTCGCCGATCCTGTCATTATGCTTTTCATTGGTGGCTTCGTATTGGCCATTGCTGCTGCCAAGACCGGCTTGGATGCTTATCTGGCAAAAGCGTTGCTGAAGCCTTTCGGTAGGAAGAGCGAGAATGTACTCCTGGGCTTCATCCTCGTAACAGGTCTGTTCTCCATGTTCGTCAGTAACACCGCCACGGCGGCTATGATGCTGGCTTTCCTTACGCCTGTATTCAAGCAGCTGCCACCCGAAGGAAAAGGACGTATCGCCCTGGCACTGTCCATCCCCGTGGCTGCAAACCTTGGTGGAATGGGTACTCCCATCGGTACACCACCGAACAATATTGCTTTGAAGTACTTGAATGATCCCGACGGACTGAACCTCGGACTGGGTTTCGGTGAGTGGATGCTGATCATGGTGCCACTGGTGGCTGTCCTGTTGTTCATCAGCTGGGGACTGCTCAAGACGATCTTCCCGTTCTCACAAAAGACCGTTGATCTGGAGATCGAGGGCGAGATGAAGAAGGGAAAGAATACTACCATCGTGATTATTACCTTCATCATTACGGTCCTGCTCTGGCTCACAGATAGTATTACAGGTATTAACAGTAATACAGTGGCACTTATTCCTGTGGGCGTGTTCGCCATGACGGGTGTGCTTACCAAATACGACCTTGAGGAAATCAACTGGAGTGTGCTCTGGATGGTGGCCGGTGGTTTCGCCCTCGGCTACGGACTGAACGCCTCGGGTCTGGCAGAGAATGCCGTGAAGACGATTCCCTTTGGTGACTTCTCGCCGTTCCTGATCTTGGTCATCTCCGGTGTTATCTGCTACATCTTGTCGAACTTCATCAGTAACTCGGCAACAGCCGCACTGCTTATGCCCATCCTCGCCGTGGTATGTTCGGCCATGGGCGACAAACTGGCTGCCATCGGTGGTACTCCTACTGTATTGATCGGTGTGGCCATCGCAGCTTCAAGTGCGATGATCCTCCCCGTGAGTACACCGCCGAATGCCTTGGCTTTCTCCACGAATCTCGTGCAGCAGAAGGATATGGTGAAGATTGGTGTGATCGTAGGTATCATCAGTATGGTTCTCGGCTACGGCTTGATGTACTTCGTCGGAAAATCCGGTTTGCTATAAAAGGAATACATGACTTATCATCCTTTCACTATAACAATATTGCGCTGGTTCTCTGAGAACCGGCGCAATTTGCCTTGGCGGGAAACCAACGACCCCTATGCCATCTGGCTGAGTGAGATTATTCTTCAGCAGACGCGCATTCAGCAAGGTACCGCCTATTGGGAACGTTTCATGGAAAGGTTCCCGACGGTGGAGGCGTTGGCTGCTGCCAGTGAGGATGAGGTATTACGCCTGTGGCAAGGACTGGGTTACTACAGTAGGGCCCGAAACTTGCATAAGGCTGCCAAGCAGATTGTGGAAGCGGGTCGTTTCCCTGATACCTTGGAAGGAATCAAACGTCTGAAAGGGGTGGGCGACTATACCGCGGCTGCCATCGGATCGATTGCTTTCGGCTTACCGGTCGCTGCTGTGGATGGGAATGTGTATCGTGTGCTGGCTCGCTATTTCGGGATGGATACGCCCATCAATACCACAGAGGGAAAGAAGGTCTTCACCTCCTTGGCACAGGAACTGTTGCCCAAGGATGAGGCTTCTGCCTTCAATCAGGCCTTGATGGACTTCGGTGCGATGCAGTGTACACCCTCTTCACCACGTTGCATGACTTGTCCGCTGACCGAGACCTGTGAGGCCTTGCGTACAGGAAAGGTGGAGCAGTTGCCGGTGAAGAAGCGCACACTGAAAATCCAGACGCGACACCTCACGTATTTATATATAAGGTGTAAGGGTCAGACCGCCATCCATCGTCGTGAGGCAGGGGATATCTGGCAAGGACTATGGGAGCCGGTGGATATGGAACAGGTGCAGCTGTCGGTTCCTGAAGGGGAACTGAAACTGGTGTGCCAGAACGTGAAGCATGTGCTCACGCACCGTATCCTGTTGGCTGATTGCTATCTGTGGGAGACAACCGAACGTCCCTCCCTGCCAGATACGTATGTTTGGGTGGATGAGGACAGCTTGGATCGTTACGCGCTGTCCCGTTTGATTGAACGTCTTATCCCTCTCTGTAGAAGTCAAGTGCTTCCTTGATCTCTTCAGCCGTGGCGGTCTGATTGATGCGGATGTCTCCAATGCCGCCCAATAACGTGAAGTTGATGATGCCCGAAGTGTTCTTTTTGTCGTGCGTCATCAGCTCAATCAACTGATCATAATCGTCGCATGTAATATCGAAGGTGCCGTAGTGTTCGCGGATGAAGCTGACCGTTTGGCGCATCTGATCCACTGGGAACCCGGTCTTGGTTACCGATAGATACAGCTCACAGATGATGCCATAGGCAACAGCATATCCATGAAGGATGGGTCTGCCCGTTTTCATGGCGAATGATTCAAAGGCGTGACCTACGGTATGTCCCACGTTCAGTGCCTTGCGGATACCTTTTTCCAACGGATCTTCGGTCACGATTCGTTCCTTCACCTCCACGCTCATCTTTACAAGAGGTGAGAGCTGGGAGGTAAGAAGTGAGAGGTTACTACTGTGCCAGTCGAAACGAACATGCTCTGCCCACATCTTCTCGTTGGCAATCAAACTATGCTTCAGCATCTCAGCATAGCCTGAAAGGAGGTTCTCATGGTCGAGTGTGTTGAGGAAACAGGTGTCGAGAATGACATACTTCGACTCGTTGAACACACCGATCTCATTCTTCAATCCGTTGAAGTTAATGCCCGTCTTACCGCCCACACTGGCGTCAACCATTGCGAGCAGGGTGGTGGGGATATTGATGAAGTTGATGCCCCGCTTGAAGGTGGAAGCTGCGAAGCCACCTAAGTCGGTTACCATTCCGCCACCTAAGTTGATGAGCAAAGAGTGACGTGTGGCTCCGCCCTGTCCTAAGGCCGTCCACACCTGTGCCATACTGTCTATATCCTTATGCGTATCAGAGGCAGGGATGGTAATGAGTTTCGCTCCTTTCAGACAAAGGAACGACTGGATTACGGGCCAGCAGCATTTTGCCGTGTTCTCATCGGTCAGCACAAATATCTTATCGTGCTCACATTCGGCAATGGCCATGGCCAACTCTTCCTCAATGTTCTGCGATATAATCACTCTCTGTTTCATACGAATTGTTAAGAATTTGTTCTTTTTAGTTTACAAAAGTACTAATAGTTCAGCGAAAATGCAAGAATTTTGTTTTTTTTTATTTAATCTCTATTAAACCTCTTTGCTTCTTTTTCGTCAAACAAAGCAAAAAATCAATTATACTATTCATGAAAAAAGCATTATTATTGTTTATGCTGATGACGATATCAGCATTCTCTTATGCCCAAGATCGAAAAATTACGGGCGAAATTATCGATCGTGATACGAAAGAGGCCGTGATGCAAGTTACGGTCCAGTTGTTGAAAACAGACAGTACCTTCGTGGCTGGTACACTTTCCGCAGAAGATGGAACGTTCAGTATGACAGCCCCGGAAGACGGCAAGTACATCGTCAAAATCAGTAGTGTTGGCTATAAGACTTACACGAAGAACCTTGATATCAAGGACGGAAAGGATACCGCCCTTGGTCAAATCGTGTTCAATGCCGATGCCATCATGCTGAAAGGAACAACCGTTACCGGTCAGGCAGCAAAGGTGACCGTCAAGAAAGACACCTTTATTTACAATGCAGCTGCCTACCGTACCCCAGAGGGAAGCGTTGCTGAGGAACTGGTGAAGAAGTTGCCGGGTGCACAGGTGGACGATGATGGTAAGATTACCATCAATGGTAAGCAGGTGCGTAAGATCCTCGTTGACGGTAGGGAGTTCATGACCGGTGATACCGAGACTGCATTGAAGAACCTGCCTACGTACATTATCAATAATATCCGTGCTTATGATCAGCAGAGTGACCTGGCACGTGTTACTGGTATTCAGGACGGTAATGAGGAGACTGTGCTCGACTTCGGTATTAAGCCAGGTATGAACAAAGGTTTCTTCGGTAATGCCGATATCGGTATTGGTACGAAGGATCGCTATTCAAGTCGTATCATGGGTTCTTACCAGAACAGCAATATGCGACTCACTGGTATGTTCAACGCCAACAACACCAATAACATGGGATTCCCCGGCGGTGGCGGTGGTGCCCGCTTTGGCGGTATGAGTGGTCTTACAGCCAATAAGATGACTGGTTTGAACTACAACTATGCCAGCAACGACGAAAAGTTGGAACTGGATGCCAGTGCACGTTGGAACCACAGCGACGGCGATACATGGTCGAAGAGCTCTACCGAGAGCTTCGGTACATCCTTGTTCCAAAACCGACTCAACCAGAGCTTCAGTCGTTCTAACAACTATAACTTCCAGATGCGTTTGGAGTGGAGACCGGATGATTACTGGAACATCATGTTCCGTCCTAACTTGCGAATTACCAAGAGCGACAACACCAGCACAGGTAGCTCTCTGTCGTTCAAGGAAGATCCCTATCTTTATGTAGCCGATCCGTTCGATCAGGCTTCCATTGCACAGCTGGCAGCCGATAACCTCGTGGTGAACCACCAGGAGAGCAGCTCTCTGAGCAATAATGATAACACCAATGCCAGTGCCATGCTGCAGGTGAACCGCCGACTGAGCGATAACGGTAGAAATATTACAGTAATAGGTAATGTTAGCTATGGCGACCAGGACAGCAAGAGTTTGTCACTCTCTGAGGTAATCCTCCATCAGTATAAGGTTGCATCAGGCGACTCTACTTATTATACAAACCGCTATAACCTTACTCCTACCAAGAACTGGAACTATTCAGGACAGGTTACCTATAGTGAGCCGATCGCCGATCGTACCTACCTGCAGTTCAGCTATCAGTTCAGATATAGCTATAACAAGAGCGACCGCTCTACCTATGACTATAGTAGGGTTCCTGATTTCTATACTAGCGCTATCAAACCGGTATATGGTGGATTCGATAACTATTTCTCTCACGTGTCGAACCCCTTCGCTCCTGAGTACTACGAGGATGGCCTGAGCCGTTTCTCTGAATATAAGAACTACATCCATGAGTTCAACGTGGTGTACCGCAAGATCCGCGACAACTACCAGTTCAATGCTGGTTTGATGTTCCAGCCGCAGCGCTCGAAGTTCATCCAGAACTATCAGCATGTATATACGGACACTGCACGTACCGTGTTCAACGTAACTCCGACGATCGACTTCCGTTATCGTCCGAACTATACAACACAGTTGCAGTTGACCTATCGTGGAACAACCCAGCAGCCGCAGATGAGCGACCTGCTTGATATCACCGATGACAGCAACCCGCTGAACATCACCAAGGGTAACCCTGGCTTGAAGCCTTCGTTTACCAATAACCTGCAGGTGAACTACAACACATTCATGCAGGATCACATGCGCACCGTGATGCTGTTCGGTAACTTCAGCAATACCCGTAACTCCATCTCGAACATGGTGACATACGATACAACGACTGGTGGACAGACTACACGTCCTGAGAATATCAACGGTAACTGGAATGGTAGCTTAGGCTTTATGTTCAATACTGCCATCGACAGCGCCGGTGTGTGGAACGTGAACACCTTCACCATGGTGAACCACAGCAACAACGTAGGTTACCTGTTCGACAACAAGGTAAAGCAATCTTTGAAGAATACTACAAAGAACTCCATGATCATGGAGCGTCTGCAGGCCAGCTACCGTAAGGACTGGTTCGAGATTGCAGTCGACGGTAATGTTAACTACACACATGCACGCAACAAGTTGCAGAGCGCAAGCGACCTCGATACATGGCAGTTCTCTTATGGTGGTAGCATTAACATCTTCGCTCCTTGGGGAACCAGTCTGTCAACCGACTTGCATAACCAGAGCCGTAGAGGTTACAACGACAACTCTATGAACACCAACGAGCTGATATGGAATGCTCAGATCTCTCAGGGCTTCCTGAAGGGTAATGCACTTACTGTATCTCTCCAGTTCTATGACATCCTGCACGAGATGAGTAACTTCAGTCGTTCTATCACAGCTATGCAGCGTTCAGATACTGAGTACAACAGCATCAACAGCTATGCTATGGTTCATCTGATCTACCGTATCAATGCATTCGGCGGTCGTCAGGCTCGTCAGATGATGCGCGGTATGGGCGGTATGATGCCCGGTATGATGCCTGGTGGTATGCCTCCTGGAGGTATGGGCGGTGGCAGACCAGCCGGTGGTGGTCGTCCGATGGGCGGCGGAGGCTTCGGAGGTGGACGTCCGATGGGCGGTGGCTTCGGTGGCTTCGGCGGCGGAAGATAAAGATAATAACAGCTTATATATCGACTATACTACAAGAATCTATAACAAACGAACAGGGTGGCCAAGTGGCCACCCTGTTTCTATTTAGATATGTTGTTTTTCGTGGAAAGTTACTAACTGATTCCTGGAAGGCTGATAAGTGGTCCTAACCAGCCTTATAACGACCACTAATCAGCCTTATAACTGGTAGTAACTAGGCTTATAACTTTCGGATCACATCCTCAATGACTTTGGGGAAGTATTTCATCTCCAGTTCATGCTCCTTGGCTGCGATATCGTCGGCGGTATCGTCAGGAGAAAGTGGTGTGCTGAACTGCGCTATTACCTCACCGCCGTCGCATACGTTACTGACATAGTGAACGGTCATGCCCGTCTCGGTCTCTCCCGCTTCCTTGATGGCTTCATGCACATGATGACCCCACATGCCTTTGCCGCCATACTTGGGAAGCAGGGCAGGGTGGAGGTTGATCATACGACGGTCGTATGTCTGGATCAAATAATCGGGAATCATCACCAGGAAACCTGCCAGTACGATGAAATGGATGTCGTACTGTTGGAGCAGTGGCATCACGATTTCCTCCTGCTGTAATTCCTTCTTGGAAATCACCACACTGGGCACATTCAGTTTCTTGGCACGCACCAAGGCGTAGGCATCAGCCTTGTTACTGATGACCAGGGAAACATGGATGTCGGCAGATGAGGAGAAATACTTGATGATGTTCTCACAGTTACTGCCGCTGCCTGATACGAAAATAGCGATGTTGGTCATGTCTTTATTGTGGAATGATGTTGAATGCGAAATGATTATAGATCGTCATCGTCGAACATATTGTCGTCGTCGAAGCCGAAAAGGGCAGGCTCCACAAACGACTCCATGGCACGACGGTCCTTTTTGGTAGGGCGTCCGGTGCCGCGGGCGCGGTCGATGAATCCGCTGATGCGACTCATCTCCAGGATCTCATACTGCTTGGGGTCGGTGACGTTCTCGTAGATCTCCGGCAACAGCTTGGCTCCTACTCGTTGTTCGATGCATTTCAGTACTTTGAAGGAATAGGTGACAGGTGGTTTCTTGACATCCACCACCTCGCCCACTTTCAACGGTCGTGAAGGCTTGACATTCACTCCCTTGATGGTGACACGACCGTTCTTGCACGCATCAGCAGCAATGCTTCGTGTCTTGAAAATGCGGGCGGCCCAAAGCCATTTGTCAATTCTCGCCTCCATCTCCTTTGTCGATTTGGTTCTCGCTTCCTTCTTGCTTAGTGCTTTTTGTCTCTGGCTTCTTCCTCAAAGTACGGTTATACTGGTTCATGGTGATGTCGATACCTGCCAGCACAAAACTTTTGATGATGTCAATAGACGTGTCGATGACAGGTTGGAGGATTTGCTTCTCCTCCTCGTCGTACTTACCCAATACCCAGTCAACCTGATGTCCGCGGATGAACTCGTTACCAATGCCGATGCGCAGGCGCGGATACTGCTGACCGATGAGCTGCTGGATATGGCCCAGTCCGTTATGACCGCCATTACTGCCAGCTGCTTTCAATCGGCCAGTACCCAAGGGAAGAGCAATCTCATCGGCGATGACGAGCATGTGCTGTTGGTCGATATTCTCCTTCTGTAACCAGTAGCGCACAGCATTACCGCTGAGGTTCATGTAGGTGGTGGGTTTGAGGAGGATGATCTTCCTGCCTTTCAGCATGGTTTCCGCTACGTAGCCATATCGTTTGTCGTCAAAAACAATATTGGACGCCTTCGCAAAAGCGTCCAATACCATATAGCCCGTATTGTGGCGGGTCTCCGCATAGTCATCACCAGGGTTACCTAAGCCAACAATCAGATACTTGTCCATCGCTTCTGATGTTAATCAGTGAGGGGGAGATTAAGCCTCTGCAGCCTCTTCTGCCTGAGCAGCAGCGTTAGACTTACGTGTAGCCTTGATGGTGCAAACAACAACCTCCTTGCTGGTAGCCATCTCAAGACCATCGAAGCTCAGGTCACCCACCTTGATGCTCTTACCAATGGTGAGGTCGGTAACATCGATGTCAAGAGTCTCAGGAATATCCTGGTACTTGGCTGTTACATTTACCTTACGTACGATAAGGGCCAGACGACCACCATCGCGAACACCCTGTGCCAAACCGTTCAGCTTCACGGGGATACCGATAGTGATAGGCTTCTGCTCGTTGATCTCATAGAAGTCGATGTGAAGAAGAGTGTCCTTCACGGGGTGGAACTGCAACTCCTTGATGATAGCCTTGTGCTCAGCGCCATCGATGCTCAGGTTTACGACATAGATGTGCGGGGTGTAGATCACCTTGCGGAGCTCTGTCATGGGAACAGCAAAGGACAATGCCTCGGGAAGGCCGTTCTCACCTTTTTTCTCACCGTAGAGGTTACAGGGTACCAAACCCTCTTTTCTCATCAACTTAGAAGCCTTTTTACCGGTCTCGCTTCTCTTCTGACCTGCTACATTAATTTCTTTCATAATGTGTTACTCTAAATTAAGTGATTAATAATTTGCTTAATTCACCATCACACTTGTGCATGCTTTGTGAAAAGCGGTGCAAAGGTATCACTTTTTCCCCAATCTCGCAATTTTTCTCATAAAAAAAGCAGAAAAAAGATGTTTTTCTTGCATGGCATGTTTATTTTGTATAATTTTGCATCGATAAATCGACGTATATAACGTAACACAATAAAAGATGATTAATAGAGAATTAATCCGAATAAAGATAGTTCAGTTAACCTACGCATACTATCAAAACGGAAACAAGAACATGGACAGCGCTGAAAAGGAATTGCTGTTCAGCCTATCCAAGGCCTATCATTTGTATAACTATTTGTTGCTGCTGATTATAGCGGTAACGAAAGAAGCACGCCATCAGGTTGAGGTGTTGACGACTCGTGCAAAACGCGAAGGGACCGAACCGCCTTCCGACAAGTTTGCTTACAACAAGTTCGCCATGCAGCTGGAAGAAAACAAGATGCTGCAGGAGTTCGTGGAAACGCAGAAGCAGACGTGGGATGACGATGTGGAGTTCATCAGAAGGTTGTACGGACAGATTACGCAGAGCGATATCTATCGCGACTACATGGAGAATCAGGATGATTCCTATGAGACCGACCGTGAGGTGTGGCGCCAGTTGTACAAGGCATTGGTGGTGGAAAACGACGACCTGAGCAGTCTGCTCGAGGACAAGAGTCTGTATTGGAACGACGACAAGGAGGTGGTTGACACCTTCGTGCTTAAAACCATCAAGCGCTTCGATCCGAAGAACAAGAAGAACCAGGAACTGCTGCCGGAGTATAAGGACGAGGAGGACAAGGATTTCGCCCGTCGTCTGTTCCGCGCCACAATTATGAATGCCGACCAGTATCAGCGGTATATGAGCGATGCTTCGCGCAACTGGGACTTCTCTCGTCTGGCCTATATGGATGTGGTGATCATGCAGATTGCCATTGCCGAGATGCTCACCTTCCCCGCCATCCCCATCAGCGTAACCATCAATGAGTTCGTTGACCTGGCCAAGATCTACAGTACGCCGAAGAGCGGAAGCTATATCAATGGTATGCTCGATTCGATTGCACGCTATCTGATCAAAGAAGGCACGCTGCTTAAGCCGATGGGAGAGAATCCCCGTAGGGTGAAAATGGAGCAGAAGCGGGCAGGGAAGCGATGGACTACTCAGAACAATGAAGGTCAGCAGGAAGAGCCGAAGATCGATAACCCCGAATAAAATCATAAAACATTAATAATATGACAACAGTATTTTTGGCAGCTCAGGCAGCCGGTCAGGGCGCAGGTAATATGAGTTTCCTGATCATGATGGTGGCTATTTTCGCCATCATGTGGTTTACGATGATTCGTCCTCAGCAGAAGAAACAGAAGGAGATCCGTAACTTCCAGAACAATCTGGCAGAAGGGGCCCAAGTAATCACCGGTGGAGGAATCCATGGTGTAGTACGCCGTATAGACCTTGCTTCGAACACTGTAGAGGTGGAGGTAGCAAAAGGCGTGACGCTCCGTGTTGACAGAGGCTATGTCTTCCCCGACGCTTCTTCTTCAGCTGCACAGCCCCAGAAGTAATAATGGAAGAACGGCAGTCATCTCGCTTAGCCAGCATCTTCAGGAATCTCCTTTTTAGTATGTTCAATAAGGAGTTCCTGATCTTTTTGTTCTTTCTCTTATTGAGTGGAGCATTCTGGCTCGTCATGACGCTGAACGAAACATACGAACGGGAGATTAAGATTCCTGTTCACCTGGAGGGCATTCCCAGTAAGGTGATCGTAACGTCCAATGAAGAGGATACGTTGCGGGTGACGATACGCGACCGCGGTTATCTTCTCTTTACCTATATGTATGGACAGAACCGAAAGTCGTTACACATCAACTTCAATACATATAATAAAGGTAAAGGGCACGGGAGCGTGCAAGCTGCCGATCTGCAGAAACTCATCTATCAGCAGCTGTTCAAGTCGTCGCGCATCGTAAGTATCAAACCCGATAAGTTTGAGTACTTATATAATTATGGTAATAGCAAACTGCTGCCGGTACGACTGAAAGGTAGTATTACTCCAGGAAAGAGCTATTATCTGGCCAATGTGGCCTTCTCACCCGAAACAGTCACCGTCTATGCCAGTCAGGAAAAGCTAGACAGTCTGTTGGCCATCTTCACCGAACAGGTGAAACTGACGAATGTAACCGACACGGTTGTCCAGGAGGTGATGCTTAGTAAGATCGCAGGGGTGAAATGCATTCCCTCGAAGGTTACCATGACGGTTTATCCTGATGTGCTGACCGAAGAGAGTGTGGAGGTGCCTATCACGGCTGTCAATATGCCGGAAGGAAAATTGCTCCGTACCTTCCCCTCGCGAGTGAAGGTGGTGTTCACCACAGGTGCCAGTCAGTTCAGAACCATTCATCCTGACCAGTTCCGTGTGGAGGTTGACTATTGGGAGATACAGTCGCATCCTTCCGACAAATGTCCGGTTTCCTTGGTCGCAGCTCCCTACGGTGTTCGTAATGCCCATCCTGAACCCGATCGTGTGGACTATCTTGTTGAAGCACAATGAAGATCGCTATTACAGGTGGTATAGGCAGCGGGAAGAGCTATGTCTGCAAACGACTGGAGGCGCGAGGCATCCAGGTGTATGATTGTGACCGTGAAGCCAAACGACTCATGCGCGAATCAATGGAGATTCGACAAGGACTGCAGTCGCTGGTGGGCGAGGAGGTGTATCAAGGTACCGAGCTGAACAAACCGTTACTGGCGACCTTCCTGTTGCAGTCGGAAGAAAACAAACAGGCAGTGAATGCTGTGGTGCATCCTGCCGTGGCACGCGACTTCGAGCAGTCGGGCAAGGACTGGCTAGAGAGTGCCATCCTCTTCGATAGCGGGTTCTACCGCAGAACACACTTCGATTGGATTATCTGCGTGACCGCTCCGTTGGAAACGCGTATCCAAAGGGTGATGGATCGTGATGGAATATCCCGTGAGCTCACCTTGGAATGGATCAACAAGCAGATGTTACAGGAAGAGGTGGTGCAACGTAGTGATGCACAGATCATCAATGATGGTCGTGCTGACATCGATAAACAATTAGATCAAATCATTCAACTAATAAAGAATAATAAGCAATCAAGAAAAATGGAACAGACAATCCTATCTATTGCCGGTAAACCGGGACTTTACAAACTCGTGTCAAGAGGCAAGATGAACCTGATAGTAGAGGCACTTGATGAGACGCATAAGCGTATGCCGGCCTTTGCTACTGACAGAATTACTTCATTGGCAGACATTGCCATGTTCACCGATTCAGAGGATGTGCCGCTGATGACGATCCTGGCATCCATACGTGACAAGGAAGAGAAAAAAGAAATATCCTTTGCCTTCAAGAAGGCTTCAAGCAAGGAACTGCGTGCATATTTCGCTGAGATCCTGCCTGATTTCGACCGTGACCGCGTACACGATAGTGATATCCGCAAGCTCCTGACATGGTATAATATCCTTGTCAAGAACGGAATCACGGATTTTGAGGAGGAGATGAAGCCTACGGAAGGCGACAATATCGATGACCGTAAGAGCGAATAATCAACTGCAATAACACATAACGGCCGGCTCCTTCACAGGAGTCGGCCGTTTGTTCTCTCAAAAATATATATTGCGTGTTGGGTGGTTGCGCAGACGTGCTGCACAAATCACACGTGCAAAGGTACACATTAACTACAAAACAGAATGGACTATACGACCAAATAATGGACTATATGGTGCGAAATGATAGGGGAAAATAGGATAAATGGTGCACGCTTGTTTTGTAACTTGTTGATAATCAGACGAACAATTTGTCCATTTTCTATTTGGAGCGTTTGCGTGCTTGCGACGGCGTAATGTCGTATGTTTTCTTGAACATTCTCGTAAAATACGAAGGATCATTGAATCCACACTTCAAAGCCACCTCGGTAATAGGTGTCGTCGTGTCTTCCAGTAAGCGTCTGGCCTTACCCATACGAACCTGCATGACAAAATCGGAGGTGCTCATACCTGTCAGGTTCAAAACTTTCCTCGACAGTTGCGAACGACTGATATACATGGTTTTCGACAGCTTCTCCACGGAAATGTCTCCCGTCTGCATGTCTTCGTAGATCTGGTTCACCAGCTTGTTGATGAAATCGTTCTCCTCATCACTGAAGCGTGTTTCCGGTTTCTTTCCTTCCTGCATCGCCTTGGAGAACTCTTCACGTAGCATCTTCAAACGTTTCGACCTTACTCGCCAAGAGTGGTACAAGATGCCAATAACTGTAACAGCCAGTGCGAGAGCGAGAATGATGGCGATGATAGTTATTCGCAGTACGCCTTGCTCAGCCTTATGGGTGCGCTTGATGGCATCCATCTCATTCTGGTGACGCTCGTTGACGTAGCGTACGCGATAGTTCTGCGTGTGAAGCAGTTCCTCTGGAGAGCCCACACTGTCGTTCAACTTGTTCCTAAGCTTGAAATAGCTGAGCGCCTGATGGTAGTTGCCCTTTGCCTCTTCCATCTTGTATTGGAGCTCCGCCACTTGTGCCTGGTGCTCCAGGGAATGGATGTTCGTGGCAATCTCCTGAGCTTGTTGAATAAATCGTTGGGCTTCGTTCATGTCGCCCTTCGAGATGTTTACGTTGGCCAATGCAATGACCGACTCCAGCCAGTGCCACTGGTCGCCCGATTTCTCCATCATCTCATACGCATTCTTATATTCAGAGATGGCTTTATCCCATTGGCGGTTCTTCTCGTGGAGCTGTCCGAAGTGGGTGTAGCACAGACTGATACCCAGGTCTGACTTCCCTTTCCGGTTGTATTCCATCGACTTCTTGTAGTAAACCCACGCCGAGTCGTACTTGCCCTGCTGCTCAAAGATCGCTCCGATATTGGCATAGTTAATGGCCTGTCCTACATCGCTGTCCAAGATCTTCTCATCTTCCAGTGCAAGACGGAACAGACTGTCGGCTGTGGCCAGGTCTTTCATCGTCAGGTAAACATTTCCTAAGCCGTTCAGCGAGGTAACGCGGTTCTTCTTGGCTTCAAAGGATGTCTTGTCGGAGTATTGCTCGCAAAGCGTCAATGCCGCATAGTGGTTGGAGGCAGCATCATCGAGAATACCCATACGACGGAAGTCGGTGGCGATGTTGTTGTTGGCACGGATCATCTCTACCGTATCCTTGAGCATGGTGGCATAGAGCAGTCCTTCCTTGTGATGATCTAATGCCTCAATGAAATTACTGTTGTTGCGCAGCTGTTTTCCCAACTGCTTTTCCAGGAAGATAAGTGATTGGTGGTCATCTTCTTTCTCCAGACTATCTTCGATATGTCTGAGTACGTCAAGATCCTTGATTTCGCCATATACACTGTCGGCATACTGGCGGTGTTGCTCCAGTGAACTTGTAGAATGCTGTCTGCATGCGTAGAACAGGGTAGCGCATAGGATGGCAGGGATGATATGTAGAGACCGAAAAAGTTTCATATTCCGATTTTTCACTGCAAAGGTATAAAATTATGTGGAAACTTGCAATAATAATTCTAATTATTATTTGCTTTTGTGCTCGCTTATTCGAACTCTGGCTTTGCCGAATGTACTTTCGCTCGACAATAAAAATAAATCCTTATTTATTTTGTATTGTGCTCGCTTAGTCGAACTTTGGCTCCGCCGAAGGTACTTACGCTCGACAATAAAAATAAATCCTTATTTATTTTGTATTGTGCTCGCTTAATCGTACCTTTGCACCATGTTAAGCATTGTGTTTATTATTTTGGGAGCCGTGTTAGTGCTCTGGGGAGCAGACCGTCTGACAGATGGTGCCACGGCATTAGCCCATCGTATGAACGTGCCCCAGATAGTGATCGGTCTGACCGTAGTGGCCATGGGAACATCGATGCCTGAGTTCTTTGTGTCACTGATGTCTGCCATCAAAGGCACCTCAGACATGGCCGTAGGTAATATCATCGGTTCAAATGTGTTCAACACATTGATGATTGTGGGTGTGACTGCCATTGTTGCGCCGATGACCATCAGTAAAAGTACCGTGAGGAAAGATATTCCGTTTGCCGTGGCCGCTGCCGTGGCCTTGACGGTGATGTGCCTTGACGGGAAGATCTCACGACTTGATGCTGGTTTGCTCTTCATCGGGTTCCTGCTGTTTATGTACTACACCCTCCGTATGGCGAAAGCAGGTCGTCTTGAACAACAGGAGGTGGTGAAGTTAGAGGACATGAACCCATGGAAGGCTGTCGGACTCATCGTCCTTGGTCTTGTTTGTCTGGTAGGTGGCAGTCATGTGTTCGTGGATGGTGCCACAACCGTTGCCCGTTCCCTTGGTGTGAGCGATGCAGTAATCGGTCTGACCATCGTGGCCTGCGGTACATCCCTGCCAGAACTGGCTACCAGTGTGGTGGCGGCCAAGAAAGGGCGTTCGGCTATTGCCATCGGTAATGTGATTGGCAGTAATGTATTCAACGTTCTAATGATTCTGGGCGCAACAGGATTGGTGTTGCCCATGCAGCTACATGGCATCACCACCGTTGATCTGAGTGTGATGATGGGTGGTATTATCCTGCTGTGGCTGTTCTGTTACACAAAATTCAAGGTAGCCAGATGGGAAGGCGTGGTGCTCACGCTGATATTTATTGGCTACATGACCTGGTTAGTTGTTAATAGTTAAATGGAGAAAGATAGACAAAAGGTTAGTGTGCTCTTTATGCTTTTCGGCACACTGTTCTGTGTATGCCTGATTACGGCAAACGTATTGGAGACAAAGCAGTTATCGTTCGGACCCGTTAATCTTACTGCAGGTATCATCGTGTTCCCGGTGAGCTATATCATCAATGATGTGGTGTGCGAGGTTTGGGGCTATCGCCGTACGCGCATGCTCATCTGGATGGGCTTCGCGATGAACTTCTTCTTTGTCCTTATGGGAGCCATAGCCGACTGGATTCCAGGTGCTGACTATTGGGATGGTGATGAGGGATTCCATGTGATATTCGGTCTGGCGCCACGTATAGCCATGGCCTCGTTCATTGCATTCATTGCAGGCTCGTTTACCAATGCCTATATCATGTCACGCATGAAACTGAACTCTAACGGAAAGAACTTCTCTGCACGAGCTGTTCTGAGTACAATATTTGGAGAGGGCGTGGACAGCATCATCTTCTTCCCGTTGGCATTAGGTGGTGTTATTCCTTGGGAGGAGATGCCTTCACTGATGATCTCACAGGTAACGCTGAAGACGCTCTATGAGATTGCCGTACTGCCTGTTACCATTCGTGTGGTAGCTTTCACGAAGGCGCACGACCATGAGGATGTATTCGACCGCGACATCAGTTACAACATCTTTAATATTTTCAAGATATGAGTAGAGAACAAGACGGACTCCAGGCACTCGGTAAGAAGACAGAGTATAGAATGGACTATGCCCCTGAGGTGCTGGAAACCTTTCAGAACAAACATCCTGAGAACGACTATTGGGTGCAGTTCAACTGTCCTGAGTTCACTTCCTTGTGCCCTATCACAGGACAGCCAGACTTCGCGGAAATCAAAATCCTATATATTCCTGGGGAGCGGATGGTAGAGAGCAAGAGTCTGAAGCTCTATCTCTTCAGTTTCCGTAACCACGGGGACTTTCATGAGGACTGTGTGAACATCATCATGAAGGACCTGATCAAACTGATGGATCCGAAGTATATAGAGGTAATAGGTTTGTTCACGCCCCGTGGTGGCATCAGTATCTATCCATATGCCAACTACGGTCGTCCGGGTACGAAATACGAGGAAATGGCGAAAGAGCGTTTCCTCAGACACGCATTATAAAGATGGGTTCTACTATTTTCGGTAGAACCCTTTTTCTCCTTCCTTGAAACGCAGGCGCAGGGAGTCGCGGGTCATGAAGATAAAGTCGGCTGTATCGTTCACCGTTTCCCCTTTCACGGTATCATTCTGTGACCTGTTTTGTGAGGTCAGAACGAGCTGACCGTTAATGACATGCCATTGAATATAGTTCTTGATCTCGGGATAGATCACCGGACTATCTTCATCTGGTTGGGCACTCCTACGTCGACGGCCCACCGTTTGTGCCTGGTAGTGGCGCTTCAGGGAGAATCCCATCTCAACAGGTTTCATCATGGCTTGTACCAAGGAGTCCATGTGCTTCTGCATCTCTTCGTCGATGGCTACCTCCTTGATGCGTTCCTTCACGGTGGGGTAGGCCAGTTCCACCCATGTACCCTTCAGCTGGTCCAGGTCGATCACCATATCTGCCACCATCGTATCCTCTTTATTGAGAATCACTGCCACCCAGTCGCCAACCGTAGGACGACCGATGATGCGTCCCTTCTTCGTCGCATCCAGGATATTGTATGTAATAGGGTCGCCGCCTTTTCCCGGAAGGAATACCAGAACGGTATCGGTACAGCCATCGCAGGCCAGTCCGTAGAGCGTGGAGTCACCTTCAATAGAGGTGCTCGTTCCTACGTTCACCTGTTCTTCATCTACGGGCTGCTGCGAATGGCAGGCAGCGATCAGTCCTATAACTATGCTGATTATTACGATGCTCAATAGTTTTCTCATATGATGGCGTTTTGATTTATCGGCTGCAAATATACATGATTTTTTCCGCTACTAAGAAAAAAGACAGGAAAAAATTCGGAGGTTTGGGAAAAAAGATATATATTTGCAGAATCAAAGTATATTATGAACCCTAATAATTATCAAAAAAACCAATGAAGAAAAGAATCCAGTTTAGTCTTGTCTATCGTGACATGTGGCAGAGTTCAGGTAAGTTCCAGCCGCGTAAAGACCAGTTGGAGCGTATCGCACCAGCCATTATCGACATGGGCGTGTTCGACCGTGTGGAGACCAATGGTGGTGCCTTCGAGCAGGTAAACCTGCTGGCAGGTGAGAATCCAAACGCTGCCGTTAGGGCATTCTGTAAACCGTTCAACCAGGTGGGCATCAAGACACACATGCTCGATCGCGGTCTGAATGCGTTGCGTATGTATCCTGTGCCCGATGATGTGCGTGAGTTGCAATACAAGGTAAAGCATGCGCAGGGCGTTGATATTCCCCGTATCTTCTGCGGTTTGAACGATGTACGTAACATCATTCCTTCCGTGAAGTGGGCCAAGGCCGCTGGCATGACCCCACAGGCTACCCTGTGTATTACTACTTCTCCTGTGCATACCGTGGAGTACTATTCAGATATCGCTGATCAGGTGATTGCTGCAGGAGCAGAGGAAATCTGCTTGAAGGATATGGCCGGTATCGGTCAGCCCGCCCTGTTAGGTGCCCTGACCAAGTCGATCAAGACCAAGCACCCCGATGTAATCATCCAGTATCACGGACATTCTGGACCCGGTTTGTCAATGGCTTCCATCCTGGAGGTCTGCAACAACGGTGCCGACGTAATTGATACAGCTATCGAACCGCTGTCATGGGGTAAGGTGCATCCGGATATCATTTCCGTTCAGTCGATGCTGAAGCATGAGGGCTTCGAGGTGAAGGAAATCAACATGAATGCTTATATGCAGGCCCGTGCCTTGACCCAGGAGTTCATTGATGACTGGCTTGGCTACTTCATCAATCCGGGTAACAAACTCATGTCATCACTCCTCCTCGGCTGCGGACTCCCTGGCGGTATGATGGGATCAATGATGGCCGACCTTGCCGGTATTCATAGTATTATCAACAAGACGCTGAAGGCCAAGGGAGAACCAGAACTTTCTACCGACGATATGCTCGTGAAACTGTTCGACGAGGTGGCTTACGTATGGCCGCGCGTGGGATATCCACCACTGGTAACCCCGTTCAGTCAGTACGTGAAGAACATTGCCTTGATGAACCTGCTTACCATGGCACAGGGCAAGGGTCGTTTCGTGATGATGGACGATGCTATGTGGGGCATGATCCTCGGCAAGAGCGGTAAGATTCCTGGAACGATCGCTCCAGAGATTGTGGAACTTGCCAAGCAGCAGGGTCGTGAGTTCACAGATGCTGATCCGCGCTCACTCATTCCCAATGCGTTGGACGACTTCCGTAAGGAGATGGACGAGAACGGATGGGATTATGGACCAGATGATGAGGAACTCTATGAGCTGGCTATGCACCCCGAGCAGTACCGTCCGTTCAAGAGCGGTATGGCGAAGAAGAACCTGCTGGCTGACATCCAGAAGATCAAGGATTCACGCCTCGGTACAAAACTCTCACCTGAGAAGATTGCAGAGTTCAAGCATGCCAAGGCCGATGCCCTCGTGGCACCTGTCAAAGGACAGATCTACTATGAGTTCAATGGCGACGGTGAGTGCGCACCTTGTGTGGAGCCGTTCATCGGTCAGACCTACAAAGAAGGTCAGACTTTCTGTTACATCCAGACACCTTGGGGTGAAATCACGGAGATTCCCGCTGCTCTCGGCGGTAAGCTCGTAGAGATCACAGCCAAGCAGGGTGCTAAGGTGAACAAGGGCGACACCATCGCGTGGATTGAGCGCGCAGAGAATTGATATGGATTTTAATCGTATCATTAATAAGTATTATCCCGAGGAGAATGCGCTGAAACGCATTCTCCTCGTTCATAGCAGGGCAGTGGCAGATAAGGCTCTGCAGATTTGTGATGCACATCCGGAACTGCACCTCGACCGTCAGTTCGTGGAGGAGGCAGCAATGCTCCACGACATCGGCATCTTCCGTTGCGATGCACCTGGCATTGAATGTTTCGGTACCGAACCGTATGTGTGTCACGGACAGATAGGGGCAGAGATTATGCGGGCAGAAGGCTTCCCCCGTCATGCACGGGTTTGTGAGCGTCATACAGGAGCTGGCCTGACCGTTGCCGAGATCCAATCACAACACCTACCCATCACCATTCCACCTCCTCCCTCCACAAACATTTCTCGTGTATCGCAGAAGTGTTCTCACTCCACACCCCACACTCCACACTCCACAACATATGAGCCCTTCCTGCCCGAGACCTTGGAAGAACAACTGATATGCTATGCTGATAAGTTCTTTTCCAAGACACGACCCGAAATAGAAAAAACAGTGGAACAGGCGGAACGCAGTCTGGCCAAATTTGGTGAGGAAGGAGTGCGTCGTTTCCTGCATTGGCATGCCCTTTTTGCATAGGCTTTTTGTATTCCCACACCCGCAACCTTCTTTGTCTGTTTTTTACCATGATGCGACAGAAATAACGGGGCTAATACTGTTTTGTCGCAATATCACCCCTTTTGTCGTAACAACCGAGAAAAAAACCACACAAATACATGACATATATTCAGAACCATTGTAACTTTGCATGTAGAAAACAATAATGATACAGTAATGAACAATGAAATGGTTTTGATTAATATTTTTTAAGAATGTTATAATAAGTGTAAAAGATTATTTTCGTATCTTTGTCACAATAATGACATAACATTGTTTAACTCAATCGTTTATTAATTTGCCCTATGAATATGAAGAAGAAAAAATACTTGAAACCTTGCATGAAGATTCTCTTTACGCATAGCGAGCAGCAACTGCTTGCCGGCAGTATCAGTGAAAGTAAGACGATGCGTTTTGATCCGTATGACGGTACTGATGATGCTTATTAAAACAGTAATACCATGAGGAGATTCATACTTAACAGCTTGCTTTTTGTGCTGGGCGTGATGACTGCCTGGGCACAAAAACCTGACTTCGACCTATACTTCGCCAATAACGTAACACAGGTGACGAACTTCGATGAGATCAAATCACCGAACTCCGGACTACGTTGGACAAAGGTACAGACGGCCGAGGGGGATATGTCGGGTAACTATGTCGAGGTGGACAACATCATCGACATGCTGGGTTCATCCCGTAAGAAATGGCTGGCCGACCTGCAGCAGTTCTGGACCATGCGCGACCACTCGTTGCTGTGCTTCCGCATTGACGGACACGGCGACACTTCGAGCGCCTATGAGGTGTCACTCGACAACGGTAGCGGGAAGAAGCTCACACAGACCGTCAGTGATTACTTCTTTGTGAACCTACCCTTACAGGAGGAGCCCTATGAGGTTACTGTGCATCGCGTAGGTGAGCCGGAAAAGCGCTATCGATTCCGTTACTTCATCAAGGGATGGAACAACGATAAACTCTATATCTTCCAGCTTGACCAGAAACGACAGGCCGAGAACCTACCCTATTCGCTGGAGTGCGTGACGGGTAGCATGAACGAGGAAGGTGTCATCGAACGTGACACGGCACGTTTGGAGTTGCAGTCAACTTCATTCCAGAGCTTCTATGTGCCCGAGGGTAAGGATCTGCTCGACGTGATCTTTGTGAGCAAAGGTAATAAGCTACGAATTAACAAGAAGAAGCTACATCCGGGTATCGACCTGAACGACCGGTTCAAATATATGGAGCTGTCGGATAATTTCTATCTCGACAAACATGAGAACCGCGAATTCATGAATTTCAACTGGCTGGGATCTGGCTTGTTTGAGAAATACGACACCCTCTACCTCTCTCTTTGGAACGACCGCAGCCGTCAGCTGACAAGCGGACAATTCCATGTGGAGAGCGTGGATGAGAGAGGACTGCCCACGGGAAATACGGCCGTGCGCTATATCGGTTACGACAAGAAACTGGGCGCCCACAAGATCCTGACAATGGGAGATCCTGCCTATATCGAGATTATCGTCAACGGCTACCTGCCCGTTGTGTATAAATATGCCGGACCTGCCGACCCAGAGACGGGTATCGTCAGTGAGGAACGCTGTGCCGTTGACCTCACGCTGACATCAGGAACAGTGAACAAGAGAGGACTGACATTCAGTAGTCAGCGCTTCCTGAACCTGAACGATGAGAAAACAATCATCGTCAGGGGCGGCAAGGACCATGTACTGTGCTCCATCGACGAGATTGATCTCTCTGCATGGATACCTGCCGATACTGTGCATTATGCGGAAGACTGCGGACAGAACTATCCCAAGCTGCTGAACAACACGCCGATAGAGAGATATGCCAAGTTACAGCTGACCTTTTCAAAGCCCAAGGGTGAAGCTACTGACAATTGTAGGCTGACTGCCACCGACATCAATACCCACTCCGTCTATGAGGTCACCGACAAGGAACAGACCACTCTCAGCGCGAGTGTTTATAGGTCGTTTACCTACGATTATGTCTATGTTGACTTCAACCTGGTGGGCGTCGTACCACTGAAATCCTTCTGTGAGCTGGAGCTGACTGCCGGCAACTATACGTATTCTCAATTCCCCCGTCTGCACAACTTTGTGTTCGACCGCAGTCAAGGTCGTAAGGACACTGAGAAGGAGATTGATGAAAAATACGTTACCGACAACGAGGATAACGTCAACGACGTTAGTGGTCAAAGCGGTTTCGACTTGAAGATTGCACCCGACTTCAAGTTCTCGTTTAAGCCGGTTACGGTGAAGACATCCTTCGGTTACGACTTCCGTAAGAGTCTTTGGGACCTGAAGGTGAACATCGTCTATAATGGTGGTGACCGTGAGCTGAGCGACGAGGATAAAGCTGCTCGTAATGAGCTGAAGGCCGCAGAGAATTATGAATACTCCGAACTGGCTAAGGATGAGGTCAGTGTGCGCCCTGTGGGCAGCGACAAAGGACTTGATGGCTGGATATACGAAGACATCGACGATATCTTTGATATGACCAGCAAGCGTGTTGGAAAGGGATGGTTCGGTGGGGCAACCTTCAACTTCAAGATGCCTACTACCGACTTCAGCCGTTTCCAGATTGCCAAAGCTTCTGGCCAGATAGGCTATGGCGTCGGCCTCTTCTGGGGTAAAGTGGGCCAAGACCCGAAGTTCGGTAAGCTCGCCAAGATTCTCGAAGATTTCAAAAACTATGTCGCATTGACAGCCTTTGCCCAGGCTTCCTTGCAGACTGACTTCGGTATCAAGTCTTATATCGACGGGGTGTCGGAGTCAATGAAGGGTACCAATATGGGCTATTACGCTCATTTCAGCGGTAAGGTATCTGCCGGAGCTTCGCTCGACCTCTTCACACCTAAGACCATTAAGGTGTTTGGTCATAGCTTCAACCTTTCTTCGTGGGTGAACTTCCATGCGGGTCTGCGCTTCGGTGCTAAGGTAGGTGTGCAGTTCGGTATTGAAGGACCGTTTGCCGAGTATTGGCCAGGAGTTGGCTTCCGTTCCATCCTGCTTGTTGTGGGTCAGGCACATGCCCACCTGAAGACGCCTTTCTTCAGATGGTCAGGAAGCGGACAGGTGCATTTCGGATATGAGGATTTGAAGCCTAACGATCCCACTAACCCCTTCCACAAAGAATTCCCCTATTGGTTAGAGAAGAGTAAGGTAAGAGAGATGGCCAGGGCTTACCGTCCGCTGCGGGCACCTGAGAGCAGTGAGGAAATCGGTGAAGCATTGGTTACCGATGTGGCCTTGGACGCCAATCCGCACTATCTCGACGGTAATCATGTGGTATATAACGACTTGCGTAACGCTGCCGACTATAGAGACGACCGCGTGGCAATCATCAACACCAGTAACAACACCACCGAGACCATCTCCACCGAGGGCTTGACTGCCAGCCGGCACATGCGCTCAAAGCGTGGCGAACATGAGATCGTGGTGTTTGAACAGATTGCCAAGAAGGTGAACAACGAGGATATCGACAAGGATCATCTACTTACAAGTAGTAACAACCTGCAGCTGCACTCGGTAATCAAGGCTGCTGTACGCGATGGTAACGGGGCATGGAAGATGACAGATGTGACCACCGATGACGGCATGGCCGACCTGAAGCCTGTTGTCACCATTCAAGAGGATGGCAAGGCAGCCTGCATCTACCAGCATGGACATTTCATTCCTGTTGACGAAACGGTTTCGATGGACTCCATCATGAACGTTGCCTTTGAAGGTCAGCTCATGCTGCGTACCTTCAGCAATGGGAAATGGAGTGCTCCAACTCCACTCTATTTCAATCTCGATCTTGATCATACAATCATGCACTACGACCTGCTCATGCGTAACGACAGCGTTCTCGTGGCTGCTAACCTGCTGGCCAACGACCAGGATTATTCTGTTACTCGCTATGCCTCGAAGTACATTGGTTCGAATGAGGTGAAGTATGTGGATGATAATATCTTGGCCAAGCACTTCATGATGCACCGCGTAGGTAACAATGCCGTTATCGCTATGCTCTATGAGAAAACCGACTCGATCAGTGAGATTTACGTGAAAACATTGGCCATGAGCGGACATGGAGACGGACGTCAAGGAGCCGATCTGGGCGTTGGTACTCGCATGCCGAATAAGGTGAAGATTGTATGCGACCGCAATGCTGTGAATCTCAGCGACTTTGCCCTATTGTGGACGGAAGCAGGTAGTGTCTATCGTAATGAGGACGGCAGCAAACGCAGCTTCTCTGATATCCGCACACTGCTGAATGCTTCTCGCATCCATCTCGGTAACACACTCCAGCTCTCTGAACCTATCACGCTGGGCTGCGAGCGCGACAGTCTGACAATGACCGACTTCGACGGTTTCCTCGATGACAGTCATATCAGCGTGGTCTATACACTGGCCGACATCGAAGGTTCCTCTGGTGTGATCATGACCAACAGCAAGGATTTCAGTAACAACTTCGAGGCGGAGGTATCGTATGCCAAGACTGCTCTCAAGGGTAGCAATAGCTTACCTATCAACGTGAGAATACGTAACACGGGTACATCAGCCATTCAGGCAGTAAACGTAACCATTAACGGTAAGAACTTCGATATCCCTGATGCTTATGTGGCACCTCTGAAAGAATGTAACTTCCCCATTTTGTATCCTATCGATGAGAACTTCGACGGTTACATCACCAGTTCGGTTGGTGTTGAATACAACAATATCTTTAAGGCTAAGCAGCATCCGCGCGTTAGAGGACTGAACAATCAAAGGAGAATGCTCCAGATGTCGCGAGCACGTGTTCTGCTGGCTGACGTAACATGTAATGTGGTGAACCGCAGCATCGAGAATGGTGTGAATACCTTCGTAGTGGAACTCATTGACCATGGCAAGATGCTTGATGATATGGGCGTGCTCGTGGGTATCTATGCCCATCCCAGTATTGCCGCTCCGCTGACCGACGGGGCAGAGGTGGTTGTCAAGGGAAGTGAGTTCGTGCAGATGGGTAATGTGCGTAAGGCCTATGCCACCGTGTCTGTCGATGGTATTAAAGAACCATTGAAGGCATTCGTCAACATCCATGTGTTCGATACGAATCTTGAAGAAAGCGGACTGGAACGTTCGCATATTGACAATCTCCATGGCGAGGAGAATCCCGTCTACGTAAGCCTCTTCCCGACAAGCGATCCTACAAAGATTGAACGCCCAACCGTTGATAACCCGACGAAGAACCATCGGGTGAAGGTAACTGTGGTTGACAATGGTGTTAATCTGAGTGGTTTGAAAAAGGGTGAGCGTGTACGTATCTTCAATCCTGATGGTATCCCAGTCTGCTCGAAGCAGGTTACGGATTCTACTCTCTTCGTTCCGCTGCAGTATCATGCAGTCTATCTGCTCAGCACCGGAGATGAGATGTTTAAGTTCAGATATTAAAAAAGCAGACATATGAAAACGATTCGCAATAGTGTGTTATGCCTCTTATGGCTCCTTGCCCCATTGAGCGCCTTTGCTGTACCGGCAGAGTTCAGCGATGTACCTACATGGTACGACTATCGACTGCCCTATGACGGCAGCGGTACGTTTATGGAGCCTTATGAGATCAGCAAGCCTGAACATCTGGCACAGCTGGCGTATGAGGTGAACGAGGAGAATAATCTTCACGAGGGACAGTTCTTCATTCTTACTGCTGACATCAACCTGGACAAGACGGTGGATGGCAAGCGCGTACAGTGGATTCCTATTGGCTACCGCTCTGCCAGTTATAAAAAACAGTATCGTTTTCATGGTATATTGCTGGGTATGAACACCAAAAGTATGCAGAACGGTGGATGGCGCTCAGATCTTAAACACTCGATATCGGGAATGTATATCAATACGATTGGTGATAAAAATGTGATGTACTATGGATTGTTCGGTCGTATGCATGGACTCGTCATGGGTGTGAAACTGAATAACATATGGATTGATGTGCGTCAGCCGAACAAAGACATTGGCATATTTATTGGCGGACTGTGCGGTATGGTAGATGGTAATTATCTTCGTTGTACAGAGTATAACCGTGGACCTATGGAATTGATGTCAATGGGTGTAGGAGTGGACGGCTGTAGCGTACATGGCACAATAAAAGCGGAAGGAGATGGATCGAGTATCCATGTTGGTGGTGTTGCAGCTTATTTATACACAAATGTTGGAGTAATACATACAACATCGCAAGTGAGTATATCTGTCGACAAATGTTCGGTGGTTGGTGGTGTGGTGGCTTCGGGTGACGGTACCATTGTTGACTGCGCCGCCGATGTGAATATCGACATAGGCTCGTTATCTACAGATGGAGGAGCTGCTGGTGGTATCGTGGGATATCTCGCCGAAATGATGACGGTGAGAGCCTGTAGTAGTATGGGGAAGATAAGCATGACACAGGCAGCGAACATCTGTCTGGGTGGCATCGGTGGAAAGATGTGTTACGCTACACAGATAAGCGGTTGCGCAAGCACAATGTCGATCAAGGTATCAACGGCAGGCTATATTGGTGGCATCGTGGGGTATATGATGCAGGGGAAAAACGTATCGGAACTCTATGCGAAGGTGGATTATTGCGCTTACGGCGGACATATCAACGCAGGGCGCTCGCTCAATGGTATAGGTGGCATTTGTGGTTGTTCAGAATGGGACAATGATATTCGAATAGAGAACTGCTTGTTCACGGGAACGATTTCAAATACTGAAAAGGTAGCGGCTTTCGTAGGCGATTGTAAGAAACCGGAAGAGACAGTAGGTGGTTGTTATTACGATAAGACTATGTTCAAAGGACATCTCTGCGGTAATGTGGACAGTCACAAGAGTATTTACGGATTGACTACAATCAAAATGTCATCGGGCGATACCCGTGACATGCCTTTCCTCCCCAATGATGAAACGGCGGATTACTGGTTCAGCTTTGCCAAAGGTTATTATCCCGCAGTGAGATGCAACAGTGAGTGGACAGAGTATTATAAACCATACAAAGATAACAATTCGACATTTTTGGATAAAGAGTTCTCCATCCAGATGTTCGGCTACGAGAACATGTATCGCGAGAATACTGTGTATAAGACTGGCGCGTGGCTCTGTTCTGTTCCTGTGAACATTCCCAAGGGCGATCAGGCTTACGATCTGGTGACTCAGGTGATTGCTCCAGAGAAGAACATGACGTGGAGTGAGGCAGAGCGAGATGTGAGTCCGAACAGCAAGGTGACGTTTCAGAATATGGATTGTATCCGTATCAGCAACGATACGGCATATGCTGTGACAGATGGTATGTTCTTGGCTACGTTCACCATGAAAATGGCTAAACCCATTGAGGTATGGAACCGTCCGTTACCCCTCGGCGGAACCAAGCAACTGCAGTTTACATCCACCGTTGATCAGGTGTGGGATGGCAGCACTGCCACCGAGTTTGCTGCCGGTACTGGTAAAAAGGAAGATCCTTTTATCATCAAGAACGGTGCACAACTGGCCCTCGCCGTGAAAAACAACAAGGAGGGTGAATGGTATAAGCAGATCTGCGATATCACACTCTATGTCAATCGACATGGTAATGCCCCCTACAATCCAAACCCATTTCATTCTTTATGGATAGACAATTCATGGGGTAATAAAGATGTCAAGTGGAAAGCCCAATACGATGGAGGCAGCCATTTCGTCAAGGGGGCATACGTTGATACAGAAGGAAAAGGTCTTTTCGGCGATATTGACAAAGGCGGTGCAGTTGCCAACTTGGGCATTATTGACTCTCATGCAAGAAAGGGAGCCGGACTATTTGCTGGCAAGATGAATGGCAAGATTACGAACTGTATTGCCCAGGGTACGGTTGGTTCACTTCATTCATTTGATGATGACTACTATCTGGACTATTGCGGAGGCATATGTTCGCTGGTTGGGCCTGACAATTCCGATGCTGTTGTAGAAGACTGTATCTCGGCTGTATATACCATGATGTGGTCTTTTGCCGATTACACCCCCTTTGTCTGCTTGTCTGACAACAACAAGGGTGTCGTCAAGAACTGTCTGACCGTATTGCCTGTCACCCATCTCGACAAGGTTATGCAACCGGCGGATATTACCATGGACGGTAAAACGTATCTCCAGGACTGCTATTGGCTGAAAGGCTATGAGGAACAACCTACCGGCTTCACGCTCGAAGAGATATGCAACTCACTGGGCAAGCAGACAAGATGGAAAAACTACAATGGCTATTTCCCCACACTGAAATCTTTTGCTGAGACTGACATGGCAAAACTGCTTATGGTTCCCTTCCGTACAGATATCGAATATAAATACTCGGAAGCAGATGGATCCGACAACTATCTCTTGGGCTTTGGCAAACAACTGCTCTTCGAACCAGGTGCTGCTACGTGGACTTCATCCGACGCCGATGATAAACGCTTCATCGAAGCTGATGGCGACATGGGGGTTATTGTACCTGTCAGCGCCAGCATTAACCCCATAGATATGAATAATAATCTCCAAGACCACCCAACAGTTAGAACATTCGGAGGATTAGAATTCATCAAAGGCACATTTGGGAAATATTGTCATTACATCCCCGTTCGTACGCGCGACCTAAATGTAAATGCAGGTTTTACCTTTGTTGATGACAATACCCGTGATGCCTGCCTTGCTGCCTTCGACAGTAACAATGACGAAGTTCTCTCACTCGATGAGTTAAAGGCCGTAACCACCAAGCAGACGCTAGAAGCTTTCCAGACCGCCACAGCCAAGAAGATAGAGAAATTCCCGGAGTTCCGCTTCTTTAAGGCGGTTAAAGAACTTACCACGCAGCTCAACGGTCTGTCGAAACTCAATGAGGTAAAGTTGCCTTACGCACTGGAAACCCTTGGCAGTAATGCCTTCGATGGATGCACCAGCCTTAAGGAAGTCACCATTCCCGCCAAGGTTGAAGAAGTGGAACTTCATCCGTTCTATAACTCTGCCATCGAGAACGTCAGCGTGGATCCCTTCAACGAGTTTTTCGTATCTCGCGACGGTATCCTCTTTGATACCAACAGGGTACTCGTAGCCTTTCCCAATGGACGCAAGGGAGAGGAAGCGGTAATCACTGGTATCATCAATGAGATTAGCGAAGGGGCTATCTACAAGGTAGAAGGACTGAAACGCATCTATTTCGAGACCGAGGACTATGAAACCGTACCTTATCTAGAAGATGATGGAATCGTTACAACCGATGGCAATCTCCTCGATATCTATGTTAGCGATGCCACCTACGGCAGCGTGCTCATGGAAGGATACTACAGTGACGGAACCTGGGATGACTATATCAGTGCCGGAAAACTGCATTGCTATTATCCACTGAAGGTTGGTTCCGCCAAGGTGGCCACCATGTATATTGGGTTCGATACCGAACTGCCTGCTACACTGACTCCCTTTATCGTGACCAAGACCAACGACGAAGGTATATGTAATGATGCGGTGGACAACGAACCGAATACCGCCTATCTGCTTAGCATGAGTCGTAAAGTGCCCAGTCGCACACCAGTGGTTATCTTCGCAGAGGATGCTGGTACCTACCGGTTGGAACCTCTTGGCGAAAGTCTTGAACAGTGGAAGATGTACAAGAACATGCTCAATGGTGTGGGACGCGATGGTATGAGTGTCTATCAGGAAGATTCCGACCGCGGAAGTATCCTCACACTGGGTTACAACAGCGAAGGTGAACTGGGCTTCTTCTACTATCTGGGTGAACGTATTGCGCCCTATCGTTCCTACCTGACACACAACGAGGTGAGCAGCCAAGCCAAGTATCATATCATCTTCCTGGATGAAACCACAGGAATTAACAATACCGTGCCACAGAATAGGGTTCAAAGTGAAAAGTGGTACACTCTCGAAGGTGTACAACTTAGCGGCAAGCCTACAAAGAAGGGTATTTATATCATAAACGGAAAGAAACGAATCCTTAAATAATCAATTAAATAAGTTAATTATCGGTTAATGGGCGCAGTATCTCATTTCTTTTTCGTACTTTTGCACCTTGGAACTGACCGATGTGGTCGTTCCTGATGGTTCATGAGGAAAAAGACGCTGATAATCCTACTCCTGTTCGCCATTATCGGAATGATGGCGAGCAGGGTTTATGGTTTCTATGGGAGCGGTAGATTCAATGGCTCCTATAGTACTCATGACATTGATACCACAGATATCGTTGATACCACAGATATCATTGATATCGTTGATGTTGCTGATACCGTTGATTCCGTTGAGATTCCCGACACCCTCGCCATGGATTCCCTGCAGCTGGCCATTGCTCGTCATAATAAGGCTGTGGATGACTCTATTAGTGCCGACAGTCTGAACAAGATGCGGAAGAACGCTATTGAGGCCCCCATCAAATATACAGCTAAGGACTCCCTGATTTATGACGCCACCTCGAAGACGGCTCATCTCTTCGGTGATGCTCATGTGGAGTACCAGATCATGGATCTCAAGAGTGATAAGATATATATGAGTCTTGACAGTAATCTGGTGCATGCCACACCTTCCTATGCTGATTCCACGATGACGGAACTGGTAGGTAAACCGGTGTTCAAGATGGGCCCAGATACCTACGAGAACGACACCATCTCGTTCAATATCAAGACGAAAAAAGGTTTTATCAAGGACGTCTATACGGAGCAGGAAGACGGATTCCTGTTTAGTAAACACGCCAAGCGCGATTCCACCGGTGTGCTTTATCTGGAGAAAGGACGTTATACAACCTGCGATGCTGATCATCCTGATTTCTATATAGCCCTGTCGAGAGCCAAGGTGCGTCCAAATAAGGATGTAGTGTTCGGTCCTGCCTATCTGGTAGTTTGCGACGTACCCCTTCCTTTGGCTATTCCTTATGGCTTCTTCCCCTTTACCAAGAGCTATAGCAGTGGTTTTATCATGCCTACCTATGGTGATGAGAGTTCCCGTGGATTCTACCTGCGCGATGGTGGTTACTACCTTGCTCTCAGTGATAAGTGGGACCTGAAGCTGTTGGGAGAGATCTATACCAAAGGCTCATGGGGCCTGAGCGCTGCCAGCAACTACCGCAAGCGCTATAGATACTCAGGCAGTTTCTACGTCAGTTATCAGGATACGAAGAATGGTGACAAGGGAATGCCCGACTTCTCTGAGCAGGAGAGTTTCAAGATCCAATGGAGTCATCGTCAGGATCCCAAGGCAAATCCGTTCCGTTCGGTCACGGCCAGTGTGAACTTCTCCACATCGAGCTACGAAAGGAATAACTTATCGAGCTTGTATAACCCGCAGGCAATGACGCAGAGTACGCGAACCTCTTCGGTCGCTTTGAACACCACATTCTCCAGCATAGGAATGTCGCTCTTCGGAACAATGAACCTGAACCAGAACATGCGCGATACGACCATCGACTTGACCTTGCCTTCACTGAGCATTACAGTCTCACAGTTCTATCCGTTCAAACGGAAGAAGGCAGTGGGTGATGAGCGTTGGTATGAGAAGATCTCCATGAGTTATACAGGTGAAATATCCAACCGTATCGTAGCCAAGGAAAATCAGCTGCTGCATTCGAATCTGATCAAAGACTGGAGGAACGGCTTCAACCATAGCATTCCTATTCAGGCCAATTTCACTTTGTTCAATGCCATTACCCTGAATCCCAAATTTAACTTCTACGACCGTATGTACACCAATCGTGTGGAGAAGTCGTGGGATGCTGAACACCAGAAGGAGGTGTGCGACACCACCTATGGCTTCTATAATGCCTACAACTGGAATGTGGGCTTGTCGGCCTCCACGAAGCTCTATGGTTTCTACCAACCTTGGAAAAAGTTGTTCGGTAGTAGGGTAGGACTTATCCGTCACGTAGTAACACCAACGATATCATTTAACTACACGCCTGATTTCGGGGCCGAGCGATATGGGTTCTGGAAGTCTTACCAAAAGACGGATGCGAACGGTAATGTCACGATGGTGCAGTATACTCCTTATGAAAACGGAATGTTCGGTTATCCTTCAAGGGGAAAGACGGGTAGTATTGGTTTCACGCTGCAGAACAATCTTGAGATGAAGATGCGGTCGAAGAGCGATAATGACGAAGAGAAGAAAATATTCCTGATTGACGACCTTACGCTGGATATGTCGTATAACATGGCAGCCAAGGAACGACCATGGAGCGACTTAGGCTTTAAGCTGCGCCTGAAACTTTCCAAGAACTACACCTTCAATGTGAACTCATCGTTCGCCACCTATGCGTACGAGCTGGATGAAAACGGTCATCCCTATGTGGGAACCCATACGGAATATGGCTATGGACGTTTCGGCCGATTCCAAGGAATGACGCAGAACCTGTCGTTTACGCTTAGTCCTGAGACCTTCCAGAAGTGGATGGACAAGTTACGGGGCATCGGTCATAGTAAAGACGATGACGATTCATTCGACGATGATGAGGATAATGAGGTGGAGACGAATATCGACAAGGACATGGAACGCGGTAAGCGCGGTGCGAAGAAATCGTCGAAAGGCAAGGCCGAGACGGATGCCGACGGCTATATGACGTTCTCCTTGCCGTGGTCTATCTCCGTGGGCTATGGCATCACCATGCGCGAGAATACCAGTGGCACCTTCAATACCAAGACCATGCGCTATCCGTATAAGTTCACGCAGAACCTGAACTTCAGTGGAAATGTGCGTATCAGTGACGGGTGGAATATTTCGTTCTCCAGCGGTTACGACTTCGAGTGGCATAAGTTGAGTATGACAACGGCTTCGCTGTCGCGCGACCTCCATTGCTTCAACATGTCATGCTCGGTGGTGATTGCTCCCTATACCTCTTATAACTTCTCCTTCCGCTGTAATGCCGCCACGCTTACCGATGCCTTGAAATACGATAAGCGCAGTGGATATACCAATGCCATACAGTGGTATTGATTTGAGGAATGTAGTTAAAGAGTGGAGATTAACTGCAGGTCTTCTTTCTCTCCTACAATCCAAAGAATATCGCCTTTTTGGAAACGGTACAAGGGCTTTACTTGTGACAGGTTTTCCTTTCCTTCTTCGATACCTACAACCATACAGTTATACTGATCACGGATTCCGCTTTCCTGTAAGGTCTTACCGATGAACGGACTGTTTCCGCTGATGATGATACTGCGCAATTTCATTTCCCGTTTCTCCAGCTCATGATCCTCTTCCATCACCTCTTCTTGAATGGCCTGTTGGAAGATAGCAAGCTGCTCATCACTACCGATCACCTGTAGTACGTCACCCGGGAAGATGAGCGATTCCCCGTCGGGAATATTCAGTCGGTGACTTGCCCTGAGGATACTGCTCACATGGATTCCGTATTTCTTTCCTAAATTCAGTTGCTTCAAAGTCTTTCCCATCCAGAGCGAGTCGGCAGGAATCTCGAAGTCGGCAATATGGATATTCCGGTCAAGCAGCTTCCCCTCATAGAGCGGACGCTTATGTCCATGTACCTGAGCCTCGATATCTCGTGAGCGGAGATTAAGGATGAACAACCGTTCCAGTCGGATGCTTCGTTTCTTGATCCAACGGGACAAGATGATGAATATGACGACAATAGAGCCGATGGTAATCATCAAGGCATTGCTGAAGCGGGTGAGATAGTTGCAGATATAGAAGATGAAGGCCACGGCAATCACCAGTCGTACCAGAATGGTGAAGAGCAGAGGAACACGGTTGATGTTGCTCTCTGCCCATAGCGCCTTGAACTCCTCACTGTGGTTCTTCTTCATGACCATGGCACGCAGGAAGGGAGAGATGAACAGCACGGTGAGCACGCCCGTGATGGCGTTCGCATACCAGTGCAGCTCCCATCCCGGTAACAGCTTTCTTGTGAAGGGCAGTACAAAGGTGAACATCAGGGCGATGGTGGCTGCCGACAGGATACTATAGATCAAGGTGTTCCTACCCATCTGTAGCAACAGTCGTTTCCATTTACTCTGCTCGGTGGTGTTCGGATGACTCATGGTGAGATGGTTCAGCGAGCGCACCCATTTCTGCGGCAGTCGTTTCTCCAGCTGGTTATACGCGGGTGTAGCCAACCTGATCATGTAAGGAGTAAGGAAGGTCGTGATGACACTCACTGCTACGACAACAGGGTAGAGGAACTTTCCGATCACCCCTAACGACAGTCCTAAGGAGGCGATGATAAACGAGAACTCACCGATCTGTGCCATGGAGAAGCCGCATTTGATGGCCGACTTCATCGTCTCGCCGCCTAACATGAAGGCCAGGGAGCCGAAGATGGCCTGACCGATAAGAATCGTTAATACAAGGGTGATAATCGGCAGCGCATATTCCACCAGGATGTGCGGATCAACGAGCATACCCACCGACACGAAGAAGATAGCCCCGAAGAGATTCTTCACCGGCTCCACCAGTCGGATAATCTTATCCGCCTCGATGGTCTCAGCCAAGATACTACCCATGACGAAAGCGCCAAAAGCACTACTGAATCCCACCTTCGTGGAGAATACGGCCATGGCGCAACAAAGTCCTAACGACACGATCAACAGTACCTCGTTGTTCATCTGCTTCCGCATCCTGCGCAGGAACAGCGGAATAGCAAAGATACCCACCACGAACCACAGAATCAGGAAGAAGGTGATCTTGATGACCGCATCCAGCATCTGTCCTCCATCAGGATTGTTCCCGCTGGCGATGGCACTCAGCATCACCATCATGACGATGGCCAGGATGTCTTCGAGGATGAGCACGCTCATCACCCTGCCGGCAAACTGCTGCTGTCGCAATCCGAGGTCGTCGAACGCCTTATAGATAATCGTTGTGGAACTCATGGCGAGCATACCGCCCAGGAAGATGCAGTCCATCTTCCCCCAACCGAAGAGATGCCCCATCACGATGCCGAGCATCATCATACAGAAGATGATGGTCACGGTGGAGATGATGGGTGATGCCCCCATCTTCAGAATCTTCTTGAAAGAGAAATCCAGTCCTAAGGAAAACAACAGGAACATCACACCGATGTCGGCCCATGTGTGTATATCCGCCTGGTCAACCACAGAAGCCACATAGGGCATGTGCGGACTCACCAGGAATCCAGCCACCACATACCCCAGCACCAACGGCTGCTTGAGTCGTTTGAATACCAGCGTCACAATACCCGCCACCATCAGGATAAGCGCCAGGTCCTTGATCAGTGAATGTAGCTCGCCCAATTAATAAGAATTAATTTTCAATTTTCAATTATCAATTATCAATTCTCAATTCAAATTGACGTCAGTCATTATATCCCGCCGTGAGCTCACAGATCTTCACGATGGTTTGCATGGCCTTCTCCATTACCTGTACACTGATGAACTCGAACGGTCCGTGGAAGTTCACACCACCGGCAAAGATGTTCGGACAGGGAAGACCCTTGAAAGAGAGCTGTGCACCGTCGGTACCGCCCCTGATGGGCTTCACCCGTGGCGGAACATCACATTCCTGCATGGCTTTCAGTACGACATCAATCACGTGCATGTTCGGATCAATCTTCTCTTTCATATTATAATACTGGTCCTTGATCTCTGCCGTCACCGTTCCCTCGCCGTATTTCTCGTTCATCTTATCGGCACAGATCTGCACGAGTCGTTTGCGGTCCTCGAACGTATCTCTGTCGTGATCGCGGATGATATAGCTCAGCTTGGCATTCTCTGTACATGCCTCCATGCCCGTGATGTGATAGAAGCCCTCATAGCCTTCCGTTTCCTCAGGAATCTCATCGGCAGGCAGCATCATGATGAACTCGGCAGCCAGTCTGCTGGCATTGATCATCTTGCCCTTGGCATAGCCCGGATGCACGCTCACGCCCTTGATCTGGATCTTCGCACTGGCAGCGTTGAAGTTCTCGAACTCCAGCTCACCTAAGTCACCGCCGTCGATGGTGTAAGCCCATTCACAGCCGAACTTCTCCACATCAAAGTGATGTGCGCCCATACCGATCTCCTCATCGGGATTGAATCCCATACGGATATCGCCATGTGGAATCTCCTTATGGTCGCGCAGCCAGCACATAGCCTGTACAATCTCGGCAATACCAGCCTTGTCGTCTGCTCCTAACAGCGTGGTTCCGTCGGTCACTATCAAGTCCTCACCCACATGCTGCAGCAGTTCAGGGAACTTCTTGGGCGATGAGATGATACCCGGTGACAGTTCGATATCACAGCCGTTGTAGTTGCTCACGATACTGGGTTTGATATCAGCACCACTGCAGTCGGGAGATGTGTCATAATGCGAGATAAAGCCGATGGTTGGAACTTCTTTCTTCGTGTTCGATTTCAGTGTGGCATAGATATATCCCATCTCGTCCATCTCCACGTCGGCAAAGCCTTCGCGTTCCAACTCTTCTTTCAGGTATTTGGCAAATATCAGTTGCTTGGATGTACTGGGTACGGTAGTACTCTCTTCGCTCGACTGTGTGTCGAACTTCACGTAGTTTAAAAATCTTTCGGTAATTGTCATGTTTATCATGATTAATTAATTTGCGGAGCCAAAGATACGAATAAATGAGGACAATACAAAATAAATTCATTATTTTTATCTCCTTTGCCGCGATTATTCGTACCTTTGTATCTGATATGCGAAAAGTTGATATATTCCCAATCATCGTGTGGAAGAGGTGGGGATTTTTATTCCTGCTAATTGTCGTAGGTCTTATTTCGCCCCAACTGACGTCCGCTCAATCCAAAAAGGCAAAGTCTGCCCCTCAGGAGCAGTCGGCCAATGCCCGACAGGCCCGGCAGATCTTTGACCGTACCTATCAGATGGTGTTTGGTGCTCAGGGTTCCACATTGCATTATGCTGTCAATATCATAGGTATCTACAAAACCGAGGGTACAATCTGGTATAAGGGTAAGAAGAGCAAGTTCGTGGATGAGAAGTATAACGCTTTCAGTGATGGCGTCACCTATTATCTGGTGGAGCGGAAGAAGAAAACGGTTTCTATATATGATGCAAATTCCGACAAACGTGACAAGTATGCCACGAAGTTCAAGTTCGAACCCGAGAATTTCCTATACAGCATTGCTGATAGTGATGAAGGGTTTGTCGTTACCTTGAAAGCAAAGAAAGGAGTGAAGGGCATCAAAGAGATACATGCCTTAATTGATAAGAAGACACGCTACCCTTTGAGTCTTCGCATTAAGTTGGGAATTATCAGCACAACAGTGAAGATCAGTAACTTCAAGAGTGGGAATATCAGTGATGACCTGTTCGTCTTCCCCCGACAGAAGTATCAGGGATATCAAATCATCGACAAACGCAATGAGTGATGCCTGATGGACTTGGTCTAAGGGATTCGGTCAAAGGTCAAAGGGACTCGGTCAAAGGAGTGAGAGCCAGTTCTCGATGGGGATGCCCCGGTTTTTGTCCTCATTGTCTTTGTTTACCTCAATCAGACGATAGAGGGCGTCCATGGCAATACGGGTACTGGGTTTCAACGGCTCGTCGTTGAGCAGATGACCGATGAGGATGGCTGAGAACATATCGCCTGTACCGGGGAAGTGGACGGGGATCTCGGTATAGGGAAGTAGGAAATACTCGCCGATGAAGTGGTTATAGCCCACCACCGCACATTGCCCATCTACCATCAGACTGGTGATCAAGGCCGACTTTGTGCCTAATTGGCGCAGCTTGTCAAGCAGTTCCTTGGCCTCCTGCCAGTTCACGCCTTCTTTCCGATAAGGGGTATCGGTAAGGTAACAGGCCTCGGTGTAGTTAGGGAAGATCAGATGGGCCACACTAATCATCTCGCGCATGCTCTGCACGGCCGCTTCCGTAACACCATTATACAGCTTTCCCTCATCACCCATGATAGGATCAACGAAGATCACCGTACCGTTGGCAGCTTGCTCACGACAGTAGGCAGCCACAATCTGTGCCTGTCGCTCACTGGCAATGAATCCAGTGGCAATAGCATCGAAACTGAAACCGAGTTCCTTCCACACCGGGAATACACCTTTTATATAATCCGTGGTGTCCATGATATTGAACTTCCCATAGTCGAGGGTGTTCGATACCAGCGCCGTAGGGAGGTTATACACAGGGTGCCCCATATACGACAGGATGGGAAGCATCGCTGCCGTGGCCACCTTACCATAGCCGGCAAGGTCGTTGATCAATAATATCTGCTTTTTTGCCATATCGGCTGCAAAGTTACGATTAAGCGAGTGAAAAACCAAAGAAAAGCTTGTTTTTCTTTGGTTTTCCGAGCGGAAGTAACTTCGGCGAAGCCAAAGTTACGAATAAACGAGTGAAAAGCTTGTTTTTCTTTGGTTTTCCGAGTGTGAGAACCTTCGGTGAAGTTAAAGGGAATCATGTACCATGCTGATAAAGTACTGGTGGAGTCGGGGATCCTCATCGAGTTCGGGATGGAAGGCGGTGACAAGCTGATGGCCTTGTCGTGCTGCCACGATATGGTGATCAACCACTGCCAGCACCTCCACCTCCTCTCCTGTCTCTTGGATATAGGGTGCGCGGATAAAGGTCATGGGCACCTCGTCGGGAATCCCTTTGAACGGTGCCAGTGTGTGAAAGCTGCCCAATTGTCGTCCGTAGGCATTGCGGCGTGCCACGATGTCCATGGTTCCTAAGTGGAAGCGGTCGAGTAGGATAAGACCAGCACAGGTGCCGAAGACGGGCAGCCCCTCTTGTATGGCTTGCTGGATGTCGTGATACAACCCCAGGTCATGCAGCAGCTTCATCATCGTGGTGCTCTCCCCGCCGGGAAGGATCAAACCATCCTTCGGCTGTTGCCAGTCGGCTGCCTGTCTCACCTCGAAATAGTCCACACCGATGCGTTCCAACATCTGCTCATGTTCCGCAAACGCCCCTTGTAATGCCAATACCGCTATCCTCATCTCACTTCCCTCTTTCCGCCATCAACAGCTGGATCTCACTCTCGTTGATGCCTACCATGGCCTCTCCGAGATCTTCCGACAGCTCTGCCAACAGTTTCGCATCGCGGTAGTTGGTAACGGCCTTCACAATAGCCTGAGCCCGCTTGGCGGGGTTGCCGCTCTTGAAGATACCTGATCCCACGAACACTCCCTCGGCACCCAACTGCATCATCAGGGCAGCATCGGCTGGTGTGGCCACACCGCCGGCGGCGAAGTTCACTACGGGCAGCTTACCGTTCTCATGGACGAACTTGACAAGGTCGTAAGGGGCACGCAACTGCTTGGCTGCCTCATACAGCTCATCCTCACTCATGCTCACCAGTCGGCGTATCTCACTCTGCATCATCCGCATGTGGCGCACCGCCTGAATGATGTCACCTGTTCCCGGCTCCCCCTTGGTGCGTATCATCGTGGCACCTTCGGCAATGCGACGCAAAGCCTCACCTAAGTCCTTGGCACCACATACGAACGGTACCTCGAACTGGGTCTTGTCGATATGAAACACATCATCTGCCGGTGACAGCACCTCACTCTCATCGATGTAATCAATCTCGATGGCCTGCAGGATCTGGGCCTCGGCAAAATGACCGATGCGGCATTTGGCCATAACGGGGATGGTGACAGCCTCCTGGATACCACGGATCATCTTCGGGTCGCTCATACGGGACACACCGCCAGCGGCACGGATATCCGCGGGGATACGCTCTAAGGCCATCACGGCACAGGCTCCGGCTGCCTCGGCGATACGGGCCTGTTCGGGTGTTGTCACGTCCATAATCACACCGCCCTTGAGCATCTGTGCCAGGTTGCGGTTCAGGGTTTGTCTGTTCTCTTTCATTTTATTCTATTGTGTTTGTGATTTATTCTATTCTTCTGTGTTTGTGACGGAACTGGGTTGGATTCTCTCCTGTGAGTTTCTTGAAGAACTTCGTGAACTGTGCCTGGGAGTGGAACCCGTATTGATAGGCCACCTCTTGAATGCACTTTTTCGTATTGATCAGGGAAAGCTTGATTTCCTGCAGCAGATACTCGTCGATAATCATCTTGGGCGACTGTCCTGTAATGCGCTTGGTGACCTGCGCCAGGTAGCGGGCACTGACATTCAGCATATCGGCATAGAAATGGACATCGCGATTGGTGGCATGGTGAAGGGTGAGCTCACTCAGGAACTCGTTATACAGCTCACTGCTCCTGCCTTGGAGGTTACTGATGTAGGCCACCTGACGGTTCACGTAGCTGTTGGCTTGCAGGATGGCTTCCTCAAAACTGTTACCTTGTGCCAGATAGGTGGCAATGGCTGAGGAGAGCGCACCACCCAGACCATGACTATTTGCATGGGTGAGCTGTGGTAACGGGTAGGATCGTCCACGGGCAGATACAACTACCTCATCGGCTCCGCGACGGGTAATGACATGGCACAGAGGGACCAGATGCTCGGCAATGGCTTTCACCACCTCGTCACTCATGAGCTGCTCACCACGAACGGTTGTGACGACGGGATCATAGACGATATACTGCGGGTGGTATTTCTCTAACAACCGGGTCACCACCTCCACCGTCTCCACGTTCCTCAGCATTCCAATCTTCACTGCTTCGGGCACCACATCATCCATGATGGCCTCGATCTGCCGGGCAATGATCCCGCTGGGCAGGTCGTAAAACTCCTGGATACCCAAAGTGTTCTGCATGGTGACCGAGGTAACGACAGAAACAGCATAACCACCCAGATTCGTGATGGTCTTGATGTCTGCCTGTACTCCGGAGCCGCCAGTGCCGTCGGAACCGGTGATCGTTAAGATGAGAGGCTGGTTGTTCTGTTTCATGGGTGCAAAGGAAACACTTTTTTCCGAGACCATGAAACTTTCTTCTCATTTTGACAAGGAATTCTTCAATATTGACACAATCTGAACATGTTGAGACCTTGTCGGAAGGGGAACAACTGTAACTTTAGAATGGTGCGGGTGCCGTGAAGGTGAGTCGTTCACCCGTCTTAGGATGAATGAACGACAGTGTTTCGGCATGCAGATAAAGGCGGTCGGCCCGATGTCCATACAGCGCATCTCCCACAATCGGCACCCCCAATCCTTCCTGGTGGGCGCAGTGCACGCGCAGTTGGTGGGTCCGCCCTGTGCGGGGACGGAGGGTTATTCTTATCGAGGAAGGAGGAAGGACGAAGGAGGAAGGAGAAATGTACTGGGTGCCTGTGTCCTGAACAGACTCCTTTGTATCCTGTATCTCAGAAGTAATCTCCTTCCTCCCTCCTCCTTCGTCCTTCCTCGAAATCCAATATTCTGTGATCGCCTCCTTCCCATTCTCCCAATCCACCAGCTGTCGCGGACGGTCATAAATATCCGGTCGGAGGGGTAGGGAGATGGTGCCTTTGAGCGGTTTTCCCTCGGGCATGTGCTCTAATAGAGCCACGTATGTTTTCTCTACCTGATGCTCCAGGAACTGCTTTTGCAGCTCCGTGTAAGTCCATTTAGTCTTGGCAACGACCATCAGTCCTGAGGTATCCATATCGAGTCGGTGCACGATGATAGGATTCATATCATCATGCAGATAATCCCTCATCATGCTCTCCACACTCACATCCCCAGTCTTCCCCGGCACACTCAGCATCCCAGCGGGTTTGTTCAGCACGAGGAGGTGGGAGTCTTCGAAGAGGATATTTTTCGAGGAAGGAGGAAGGAGGAGGGAGGAAGGAGAAATGTCCTGTGTATATGAGTCTTGTGCTGAATCCTTCGAATCCTGTATCTCAGAAGTAATCTCCTTCGTCCTTCCTCCTTCGTCCTTCCTCCTCGATAACATCCACCCCAAAATCGGGAGGCACTTCCCTCTGCAGGCGGGATAATAGTTCAGGTGATGACGGATCTCCATCTTGGGCGATGCGCCCCACCAGAATTCGGCCATGCAAAGGGGTTGGAGGTTGTTCTCAAAAGCATACTGCAGGAGTTTCGGTGCACAGCAGTCACCCGACCCCGCTGGGGGTAGCTGACCGTTATAGTCGTTGAAGATCTCGATGAGGTCTTTGGTCTCACCCTGCGCGTTCCTCATCTTGTATTGTGAGAACAGCCAGCGCTGTAGGTCGTCAGATGCCTCCTTGCGTTGTTTCTTCAGTTGTTCAATTCTGTCTGTCAGTGATTGCTCCTTTTCCTTCCACGGCTTCTCCAGTTCCTCACAGCGCTTCTTGATGCGCCGCATCTCGGCCTTCATGAACTGACTCTCTCGGATTAGCTCCGCATTCTCTTCAGGGGAGATGTTGCGTTGCAGACGCTTCATGTCGCGCAGCACCTTAGCGGTCTTCATCTTCTTCTCGTGTTCACTGAGCAGGTTCTCCGTGGTACGAAGCATCTTCAGGTAGTCGGACTGGTGATAGAGATGATCCAAATCCTTTTCTAACAACTCCACTTCGTGGTTCATCTCGGTTATCTTCTGCTCATGCACCTTGAAGTACCCATCAGGATCCTGCGCATCGAACACGGGTGGCACAAACCACTCCCAGTCGTTCCTGCCAGCCAGCAATCCGCTATACGCCGCCAAGAATCCAATTCCCGCACCCTCATTCTGTATCTCAGAAGAAATCTCCTTCCTCCTTTCTCCTTCGTCCTTCCTCGGAAGAGAAACAACCAACACCCCAAACATCTTCCCTTGATCAGCATCCTCCTTAATCTCAGGGTGCTCCATGATATACTGCTGCACCTCTTCTACCGCTAAGATACTCAGCGGGTGTGGCTCGTAATCAAACGGATCATTGAACTGCTTTGGTCGTGCAATGTCGGTTTGAAGTGGGTGGAAATGTTTCATGAAGCCAAAGGTACGAATAAGTAAGCGAAAAACCAAACAAAATTTGAGTTTTTCCGAACGTGAGTACATTCGGCAAAGCCAAAGGTACGGCTTTTACTTCAATAAAACAAATCTGACAACACTTTTTTACGGAACTTAATCAAGTATCAAATTACCATAAAACGAAATGCGTTCTCGCTTACGGGGGTACACACTGATGTATGAATTACCGTCGGTGGCCACATCAATCAAAAATGTATAGGAGTCCTCCTCATTTTCCACCCCTATTTCTATATGCCGTCTGCCTTTCTTTGTCAGTACCTCTTGGTAACTGTCGATGGGCTCAAAGAGTATCAGGCCCCTCTGACCTAATATATTCATGATCATATTATATCCGTTCCTCGGCAGAAATGAGATCAGCGAGTCGTTTCTCACCTCTAACCTATATGGTTGTGGTAAAAGCTGATTTACTTTTTCTTCGGTTTCGCTCGGGTCGATCATCATATTCACTGCAATCTTGTAGTGCCTTTCAGCCAATGCAGACTCCACTCTATCTGCCTGTTCAGTCTTCCTCGCGGTCTTCTCCTTTGATGTCGCACATCCCATGAGCACGATCAAAGTCAATAGTACACACGCCATTGAAATCAGATTCCTCTTCATAATTGAACGATTATAGTGATTAGCGCCGTAAATTTATACATTTTTTTACTGCGAACATGTGGGGAAATCCCTAAATAATGATAGGGGATTCCCTATTAAGTTGCTAATGAACAATAATTACATATATATCACAAACTATATTCAAGTTTTTTTGGTGGTTTGTAGTATTTGTTGTATCTTCGCAAACGATTTTTTAATAGTGTGACAATAAAGATGTAAGAATATGAAAACTACCGGAATGATGCTGACCGCCTTGATGTCAGTCGTTTGCTGCACACAGCTTGCAGCACAGGGATTCCAGCGGGAGAGTTTCCCGGAAGGTTCCTACTCACCAGTGACCAATATTAACATCAACGGATATCCGCGTGTGCTTTCAGATAACCGTGTGATGTTCCGTGTGAACGCCCCACAGGCACAGAACGTACAGATTGATCTGTGCGGAACAAAGTATGATATGAACAAGTCGGATAACGGTGCCTGGACCGTGACCACCAATCCACAGGTGCCAGGATACCACTACTATTCGCTCGTTGTTGACGGTGTTTCAACAGCCGACCCCGCCAGTCAGTCGTTCTACGGATGCAGTCGGTGGTCGAGTGCCATCGAGATCAAGGAAGCAGGTATGGATGTCTTCGAGGTGCAGGATGTGCCTCATGGTGAGGTACGCACCGTGTATTATTATAGCAAGGTGGATGAGTCGTGGCGACCCCTGATGGTCTATACCCCGGCCGGCTATAACGACGGTAAGCAGGACTACCCCGTGGTGTATATCCAGCATGGTGGTGGTGAGGATCATCGTGGTTGGATGGAGCAGGGTAGGACAGCCCAGATCATGGACAACCTGATTGCTGTCGGTAAGGCCGTACCGATGATCGTGGTGAGCTCGAACAGTAATGTGCGTTCCCGTAATGGTGGCTTCGGCGGTGGCTACAGCTGGCAAGGTATGCAGACTTTCCGCAGCGAAATGGTTGACAATATCATTCCCTTTGTGGAGAAGACCTACCGTGTGAAGAAAGACCGTAAGAGTCGTGCCATGTGCGGCCTTTCTATGGGAGGCGGACAATCGTTCTATATCGGTCTGCGCGACCCTGAGGTGTTCGCCAACGTGGGCGTGTTCTCCACAGGTATGTTCGGCGGTATTCAGGGCGCTTCGAACTTCGATTTAGAGAAAGAGGTGCCGGGCATATTAACCGATACCAAGACCTTCAACAAACAGTTCGACGTGTTCTTCATGAGCTGCGGCGAGCAGGATCCACGCATAGAGTACACCCGTAACATTGTGAAGAAGATGCGCGACGGTGGGGTGGAGGTGAAGTTCAACTCCTATCCTGGCGACCATGAGTGGCAGGTGTGGCGCAAGTCGCTGCATGAGTTTGCACAGTATCTGTTCAAATAACCTAATAGACTTTTTGATATGACACCTAAAGAAATAAGAAACAAACGACTGGCGGAGCGGATGATCAAGAATCTGAAACGTCGCCACATGGAGGGCTTCTACTGCGAGACGGCAGCAGAGGCTGTAAAGAAAGTATCTGAACTGATTCCCGATGGCAGTAGCGTGACATGGGGCGGCACCATGACCATCCGCGATATGGGCATCCCGCAGGCGCTTAAGGAGCGCGGTACGCTGGAGGTGCTTGATCGCGATCTGGTTGAGGGTGACGAGGAGAAGCTGCAGATGTATGTCCGCGCCTTCACCACTGATGTCTATCTCTCGAGTGCCAACGCCATCTCCGAGGACGGCGTGATTGTGAATATCGACGGCAACGGCAACCGCGTGGCTGCCATCACATGGGGACCCAAGAAGGTGATCTTTGTCATCGGACTGAACAAGGTGGCACAGAATGTGGAGGCTGCGCTGGCTCGTGCCCGTTCTACTGCATCACCCATCAATGCCGCCCGCTTCAGTATCGACACCCCTTGTCAGGTGGATGGCGTGTGCCATAACTGCAACTCGCCCGAGAGTATCTGCAACTACGTGCACTTCCTCCGCAACTCCCCCAAGGGCCGCCACACCGTAGTGCTCGTCGGCGAAGACTTAGGCTATTAACCCCATCAAGCCCATAACAATCAAAACAATACAACAATGAAAAAGAACAACTTTTGGATGCTCATCGTCATCCTACTCTTCTGCGGCATGACCGTTCAGGCACAAGACAATGAAAAAAAGGAACCCGGTCCTTACATGTCTGCCCGGCACTTGCCCAACATGCTGAAATGGTTACCCGCTCCTCCTGATACCACGAGCGAAGAATTTGTCCACGACATCATGCGTTATATGTGGGGCAAGAAACAGCGCCTCAATCCCGAACGTGCCGCCATCGCCATCCGTGATGCTGTGTGGAATATCGATTCCACCCTTGCAGAGTACTTCGTACCGTTCGGAATGGAGATCTCAGCAGAGAAGACTCCCGATATCTACAACTACCTCATCAGGAGTATCAAGACCTGTGATCAGATGGGTACCAGGGCAAAATGGTTCTACCGCCGTAAGCGACCCTTCATGCGAATGAATGAGCATATGCTTACCCGTAACGAGGAGGAAGGACTGATCAACAACGGTTCCTATCCCTCAGGCCATACCATCCGTGGGTGGAGTGCCGCTTTGTTGCTTGCTGAGCTCAATCCTGCCGCTGCCGACACCATCCTGGCCCGTGGCATGATGTATGGCGACAGTCGTGTCATTGTAGGAGCCCACTGGCAGAGCGATGTCGATGCAGGTCGTCTGGCCGGGAGCGCAGCAGTCCTTGCCCTCCACAACAATGCTGAGTTCCTGGAAGACCAGGCCAAGGCGCGCGCGGAGTTCCAACGACTCACACAAGCCAGAAAGGAAGAATAAACACGCTACGTAAGAGGGTTCTGCTTGTCATTGTTAACCATGGCAAGCACCTTCTTACGTGCATAAATATGAAGTCTGTAGGTAAGGTAAACGGCTCCGCAGAAGCAGATGCCGCCAAGTGCCGCATTCACCATGGCTGACATGAGGAGTGCATCGTATAGTCCATGAGCCAACACCGGAGCTACAAGAATCATCGCCCATGTTCTGCGCGAGCGATTCACAAAGTGGTAAACAGAGTAATAGTAGCCCATCAGTACGGCAAAGGCATAATGTCCCGGAACGGCCATCAGCGAGCGTAGGAAAGCCACCGACAGCCAGTCGTCGGCATTATCGAAGAGATACAGAATATTCTCCAGTCCTGCAAACCCCAATCCCACACATACCGCATACACAATACCGTCGAAGTGCTCGTCGAAATACGGATTGTTCTTCAGAATCCTATGTAAGGCAAACAGCTTGAATGCCTCTTCGGGAATGGCAGCCACCATGAAGGCATCGACTGTTGTTCCGAAGAGGGTGGTGGGTCCACCCTCGCCGAAGAGCACCCCACTGATCATCGATTCCACCATAGCAACAGGCAGACAGATCAGCACACCATAGCACGTTGCTTTGATGAGTAATGAGGTGGGTTCTTTTTTCCGGTCCATTTTCCAGATATACCCCCATAACAGAATAGCTGGCAGTAGCGCAGCTGCGATGATGATCAGGAATTCCATTCTTCGATGATGTTAAGCAATGCCTTTTTTCTTGTCATATTGTTGGAAGAGACCAGCGAGTATCGTACCACTGATGCTGTGCCAGGCACATGATATGGCGCAGGGCAGTACGGCAAGAGGCTGTGCAGCAAAGAACGTACTGGCAAGAACAGTGGCCAGTCCGGCATTCTGCATTCCCACCTCGATGGATATGGTGCGTTTCTTTGCTGTGTTGAACCGCGCGAGCTTTCCCGACAGCCATCCCATCATATAGCCTAAGGTGTTATGACAGAACACCACGGCAAAGGTCCAGAGGAACAGCATCAGTCCGCGGGCTACCAGGTCATCGTGCACAGTAGAGATTACGCCGCCTACGATGCAGGCCAAACAAATCACACTCAGTCCGGGCATCAACGACTGTATCGTTGGAAAGCACTCCTTCTTCGAATACGTGTAGTTCAGGAAACAGCCAATGGCCACAGGTATAATCGTCACGATGAGGATATTGAGGAACATGCCGATGGTGTCTATCTTGATAATCTCACCAGCCGTCAGCTCCATCAGCAGCGGAGTCATCACAGGCGCCAGTAGGGTAGAGGCGCAGGTCATTCCCACAGAGAAGGCCACATCGCCATGACAGAGGTACGACATGATATTACTTGATACACCGCCGGGACAGCAGCCCACCAGCAGAATACCCAAGGCCAAGGCGGGTTCCAAACGGAACACATGTACCAGCAGATAGGCCACACATGGCATGATGATAAACTGCGCGCAGGCACCGATGAAGATGTCCCACGGGCGATGGGCTAATATACGGAAGTCCTGCGTGGTAAGGGTAAGTCCCATGGTCAGCATGATGATTCCTAAAATCACCGTCTGCGTATTCCCCCTCACCCAGTTAAAGGTATCAGGTACAAAAAAAGTAAAAACGGCCACGGCAATCACCGTCAAAGAAGCATTTGCCGCCAGCCACCTACTGATCTTTTGAAGCATACTCACTTTCATGCTGCAAAGGTACGATTAAACGAGAGAAGTACAAAATAAATATTGTTTATTTTTACTTCCGAGTGGAAGTACCTTCGGCGAAGTCAGAGGTACGATTAAACGAGAGAAGTACATAATTAATCTTGGAAAAGATCAATGGAGGTATCAAAAACCGTTATCAACTGTTAAAACAGAGAAGATAATGAAGAAACTGGGGTATAACACGAAAAAACTTAATGGATGTAAGAGACACTATGTAAAGGAGTTTCAATACACTGATATTCAAGAAATTAAATCACGTAAAGTGCTCATGGAAGATTACTCTTCGTTTTGAAAAAGTGTAGGAGATGTAGGGGATGTAGGAGATGTTTTCTAAACTTTATAAATTTTCGGGCGCGCGAGCCTATTATATATAGTTTTCTATAATGTTATAAAAACATCCCCTACATCTCCTACATCCCCTACAAATTATCCTTCCAACATCGTGATTTCGTAATTAAGTTATAAGGCTAGTTTCTACCACTTATCAGCCTGGTTTCACCCACTTATCAGCCTTATAACTACCACTAACTAGGCTTATAACTCAGAAATTGGTATAAGAAAGCGTAAAATCCTTTGCTATTTGGGGAATTATACCTAAATTTGTGGCATAAAACGTAATCTTACGATGGAGGAAATAATTTGTTTTGAATATATGATGAGTGATACAGTGATTACTTGGGCAAAAGAGAATTTTATGTTTATTTCTCTGATAGTGGGGGTGATTGGTGTTGTAATTGCCTTCATCTCCTTGGTTTATGAGATTAAGAAAAGGAAAGAACGTAAGTGATAGTAAAGGAGGAACGCTTATGAAAAGGAAGATGATACTGATGATGGTGATGTTGTTCTTTGCTGTGGTGTGCCCGGCTCAGACCATTCGTAACAGTAACAACTCGGTGGTAGCAAAGGTTGATGCTGACGGGACTATCAGGAACAGTAATAACTCGGTGGTGGCACGAATCAACAGTAATGGGGATATACGCGACAGTAACAACCGTCTGCTAGGAAAGATAGGTAGTAATGGAGACATCAGGAACAACAACAACTCGTATTTAGGTAAGGTGGAGAGTAGTGGAACGGTGAGGAATAGCAACAACTCCTTGTTAGGGAAGGTTGACTCGGATGGTACCGTTAGAAACAGCAACAACAGCGTCATCGGTTATGCGAAAGGAGTTCCCACGCGATACGTTGCCGTATTCTTTTTCTTCCACTTCTTCTAGGAAGAGCCAGGACTATTTGATCGTTGCATGATGGAAATAACATATAAGGATATTCATGATTTCGACCAACAGGAGTTGCAAGACCTGTTTCTTTCGGTAGAGTGGTCGTCTGGTCATTACCCCGAGAAACTGGTGGTGGCTATGAAGCATTTCGAGACCGTGTATACGGCATGGGATGGAAAGAAACTCGTAGGCCTGATTTGTGCGATGGACGATGGGGCAATGACGGCCTATGTGCACTATCTGCTCGTGCGTCCAGAGTATCAGCATCTGGGTATCGGCAAACGGTTGGTGGAGATGATGAAGGAGCACTACGTGGATTATCTGCGAATCGTCATCGTGGCCTATAACGAGGAATTGGAGTTCTACCAGTCGTGCGGTTTCAAGAAAGCCGATGATGCGAGCCCGATGTTCATCACCAGCTTGTGGACGTGAGGGGGGAGCTTCGCCGAAGATACTCCGTCTCGGCAAAAAAAGAATGAATTCATTTTGTTCTGCTCTCATTTTTTATTACCTTTGCACCCGAATTAAGAAAATGGTCCCGTAGCTTAGCTGAATAGAGCGTCAGATTCCGGTTCTGAAGGTCTTGGGTTTGAATCCCAACGGGATCACATACAAATAAATGGACTCCAACGAGAACTTGTTTTCAGTTGGAGCCCATTTTGTTTGGATGTCAGATCAGCCCGTGGCAGGGGCTGGGATGGACGAAGTCAATTCCAACGGGATCAACCCAACCTCTCCCTCACATACTTCACACTCGCCACATACTCCTCATCGGTGGTGAGGTGCTCGATGATCAAGGGCATGTGGGGATTCTCGGCGGTGGCTAATTGGGCGTATAGCTCCAGGTTCAAGGTGCCCTCGCCACAGGCGCATTCCTGTAGCTGGAAGGTGTATTCGGGCTTCAACCGGATGTCCTTTAGGTGACAGCTCACGATGGTGCCATGCAGCTTCTCGAAACACTCCATGAGAAACTCATCATTGAAGAAATACCTGCGGGGCGTGGTAATCATGTTCACCACATCGAGGTGGGTGCCGAACATCTCACGATCCACATCTTCTATTAATCGCAGATACTCGTCAGGACTGCTGGGAATCATCCAGGGCATGGACTCGATACAGAACTTGGTATGGGTGGGCTGGGCAGTATCAATGATCTGCTGAATCATGCAGACCGCCATATCCCATAGCTCGCTACTGAAGTTCTCGCGATAACCACCATCCCAACGCGGACCGTAGGGTGTGCCCACCACATTCACACAACAGTCGGCTCCGATAGCATCGGCCATACGGAGCTGACGCACGGCATAGTCAATCCAATGCTTGCGCTCATCGGGGTCGGCAGCCAGTGTGTTGCGCCATACCCCCACCTCGGCAATGGTTAGTCCGACTTGATCGGCCGCCTTCTTATATGCCATGTAAACATCCTCCCCGTCGTCACAGCAAACGGGGAAGTTCACGGTGTCGAGTCCGAGAGCCTTATGTTTCGCCGCCCACTCCTCAGGGGAACGATGTTCCAACGATGATGAAATACCCAGATACATTAGAAGTTCCTCCTGTGAATAACCGTGGAATCCATCTTATCCAACGCAGGGATGCCTGTACGAGCCATGATACCAGCCAGTTCGGCGGTCATCTCGTTGATGCGAATCGACACGGCATCTTCTCCTTCCTTGAGCAGCGGCATCAGATGACGACCCACCGATACGGCCTTAGCACCGAGCGCCAGACACTTGTAAGCATCCATTCCGCTTTCGATGCCGCAATCCACAAACACCGGTATTTCTCCACCAGTTACAGAAAGAATATCCGGGAGCGCCATCAGCGGCGGTACGGCATATTGGATCATGCCATGATGGTGCGACACCACCATACCTGCACAGCCAGCCTTCATACACCTCTCGGCATCGTGCGGACTGAGTACACCCTTTGCGATGAATGGTACATCGGCAGCCTGCACAAAGTCGGTCAGCTCCTCAGTGGATTTCGCCTTCATGGGGAGTCCGAACACATTATCGTACCCGCCTTCGGAATTGAAGGCATGATCGATATCCATTCCCACAGCCATACAGCCCACCTTAACCGCATGGTCGATCTTGCGGAACACCTCGCGGTTATCAGCATGCGGCTTGATGATCTTGATGGTTCTGGCCCCTGTGGCCACGATGTCCTCCAGCTCTTGGTCGCTACCCATGCCCACCCAATGCACAGCACCACTCAGGGCAGCTGCACGGGCATAGATCACCATACCGTTGCGTGCGGAGTTATGCAGATGCGACAGGGCAGCGGTCATAATCGGTGTGCGGAATACTTCGCCGAACAGCGTCATCTCGGTTGACGGGAGCTCAGCATCCATGTAACGTGTCTCGATCAGCAGAGAGTCGAAATAGTCTCTCGTGATCTTGTCGGAATTTGATGTCAGTTGCATATCATTTATTTTTTTGTGACCGCAGCATTGATCTCGTCCATCTTCTCATCACTCAGTTCGTATTTGCCGATGACGTAGATGGCCAGGACGAACAGGGCAGCGGGAATCAAGGTGACGAGCCAGAGGATACCCTGCTCAGCCAGCGGCGCCTGTACGGTTTCACCCGCCTTGAAGTCAACCCAGGCAAGCACCAGTCCGGGGATGACACCACCCAGCGCCATTCCTGCCTTCATGAAGATGCAGATGAGCGCGTTCACGATGCCCGCCACACGCTTGCCCGAAGCATATTCGCTATAGGTAACTACCTCGGGAACCAGTGCCCACATATAACCCGTGGCCACTACAAAGCCTGTGCTCTTGACGAACTGTACCGCGAAGATCAGGGGGGAGTAGGTCTTCAGAGCGGGAATGGAGCCGCAGAGGTACATCAGTAGCATGGCTGCGATGGCTATTCCGAGGAATAGACGGAACATTCCATTCTTACCGATCTTCCGTTTGATGGCAGGAACCATAGGTAGGAAGATGAATGCGGGAATGGTACCGAGCCACATAAATACCGTGGTCATGAACGGCGTGGCATGCATGTTGAAAGTCATGAAATACGAGTCGGCCGCATTACTGATGCTCATGGTGGTGAAGGCGATGATGAAGAAGAGAGACAGGATTCTGAGCGGACGGTTCCTCACCAGCTCCATCCAGAGGTCGCTCACCTTGACACTGGCGGTCTCGCTCTTGTCCATCACGATGCGCTCCTTACTCTCAAAGAAGGTGACGAGCAGCAGAATCAAACCGGTCAGGGCGAAGATGCTCATGGTGAAGAACCATGCCTGTCCTGCCTCGGGGGTGTTATAGACCGCCTCCATCTGACCCGTCTGCGGGTTCAGCACCTTCGGTGCGAAGAGAACGATGACCAGCGGGAGCGTCTTGATGATCAGTCCTGCGAGATTAGCCATGATCATGCGCACACTGGTAAGGATGGTAATCTCATCGGTGTCGCGCGTAAGCGACGTACCCAATGCTCCATAAGGCACATTGATCAGTGTGAAGCACATACTCAGTCCTACATAAGTGATATACGCATAGAGCAGCGATCCGCTGAACCCGTTCCAGAAGCACAGCATGGCGAAGGCAGCCAGAGGGATTCCACCGAACAGCAGCCACGAGCGGTATTTGCCCCAGCGCGGGTGCGACTTATCCACCATCGCCCCCACCATCGGGTCCCATATCACGTCGATGATACGCACCACAAGGAACATCACGGCCACCACCGCCGAATCCAATCCAAAGACGTTGTTATAGTAGAACAGTAGCCAGATGCTGACTGTCTGATAGATCAGGTTCTGGGCCAGATCGCCCGAACAGAACCCGATGCGTTCCCTCCACGAGAGTTTGTAATATCCGTTAATAGCACTTTCCATGAGTCTCATAGCTTCTTAATTGACACCGCAAAGATAAGCATAAAATGATAAATTTTTACATATTTGCAAGAAAAACTGATGGATTCGTGTGCAAATCCATACTTTTTCGCACAAAAGACGACGATTATTCCATCTTTTTATTTATCTTTGCCGTCAAATTGGCAAAACCAACTGAGCAAAACAGTGTGACATCAATCATTAAAACTTAAAGATATGGCTTATCAAGAAACAACAACTCGGAGCTATGGCCAACGTGTGGGTAGCTCGTTCAAAGGAATCGGAGGTGGCTTCATCCTCTTCTGTATCGGTACCGCATTATTGTGGTGGAACGAAGGTAGGGCGGTGAAGACCGACAAGATGCTTAACGAAGCGGAGAAAGTGGCCGTGGAGATGGAGAGCGTGAACAAGATCAACCCGGAATACGACGGTGAGCTGATTCATGCCTCGGCAGTGGCTACCACGCAGGATTCACTGGTAGATAAGGAATACGGACTCGGTGAGCGTGCCATCGGATTGCAGCGTACCGTGGAGTACTACCAGTGGGTGGAGCATGCTTCGAGTGAGAGTCATGACAAGCTGGGCGGTAAGCAGGAAACCGTTACCACCTATACCTATACCTTGGAGTGGGTGAGCCGACCGGTGCAGTCGTCTACCTTCCACGATCCTGCTTACCAGCAGAAGAACTACGTGCTGACAACAGCCGAGAACAATACACTATGGGCCGAGAATGTAACCTTCGGCGCCTATAAGCTCAATGAGAGTCAGATACACAGCATCCGTTCCATGGAACCTGTGGTGGTGAATCTGGCCGACAACCAGCTGAAGGCATGGGACAAGGCCTGCAGGGACATCCACGTACGCTATAACGGACCGTTACCCGTAGCTGCCCAGCAGGTGGCACAGAACGTGGTGAACACCGTGGCTGCTGATTCCACCTTGGCTGAGATTCCCGATTCGGTAAAGACCATCGTGCCCGACAGCGTGCCGCAGGAGAACAAGAAAGACTACGACTTTGTGCATCAGGCAGGTAACGTACTGTATTTCGGACAGTCGCCTACCAGTCCGCAGGTGGGTGATGTACGTATCACCTTCGAGAAGGTGGTTCCCGCTATGATCACCATCATGGCCAAGGTAAGCGGCGATACGTTCAAGTCGTATAAGGCCAAGAACGGTAAGACCTTCTCGGTGGTGCGCATGGGTAAGCAGGACATGGACGAGATCTTCGAGAGCGAGCATTCGCAGAACCATCTCTTCCTTTGGGTTCTTCGTATCTTAGGCGTGATCCTCGTGATCACTGGTCTGAAGGGTATCTTCGATATTCTCTCAACCGTCCTCAAGGTGGTGCCCTTCGTGGCCAACATCGTGGGCTGGGGTGTTGGTGTGGTATGTACGGTGGTCGGCATTGTATGGTCGCTCATCATCATTGCCATTGCCTGGCTGTTCTACCGTCCGATTATCGGCATCATCCTCCTGGCCATCGCAGCCTTCCTCATCTGGGTATTCGCCTTCAAGGGTAAGGACAAACTGAAGGAGCTGGCTCGGAAGAGAGACTTGCAACCGGAAACACAGCAGGTATAGAATCAAATTTCGCATGTGTATGCGAAACTTTTAGAAGCAAGAGGTAAGAAGCAAGAGAATAGTGCTCTTGCTTCTTGCTTCTTGTCGTTTTGTCTATATTTTGTCTATTTTTGCTTGCAAAATGCGAGAAAAATATAAAAATTCTCTTGCATTTTAATATTTTCTTCTTACCTTTGCAGGCAGTTTTGACAAAAATACAGATAAAAGACGACAATGAGTAAGATTATGAAGCCCATCGACTATGAGTCTGTGCTTGATATGCGACAGACCGAGCAGGGCATTAAACTGATTAAGGAATTCTTCCAGCAGAACCTCAGTACGGAGCTTCGTCTGCGCCGTGTAACCGCACCGCTTTTCGTGCTCCAAGGACTGGGTATCAACGACGATCTGAACGGTGTGGAGCGTCCTGTTACCTTCCCCATCAAGGATCTGGGTGATGCCAAGGCAGAGGTGGTGCATTCGCTGGCGAAATGGAAGCGACTCACCTTGGCTGAGTATCATGTGGAGCCGGGGTATGGCGTCTATACCGACATGAATGCCATCCGTGCCGACGAGGAGCTGGATAACCTTCACTCATTGTATGTTGACCAATGGGACTGGGAGGCTGTGATTACGCGCGACCAGCGTAACCTCGACTTCCTGAAGAACATTGTACGTCGAATCTATGCCGCCATCCTCCGTACGGAGTTTCTGGTGTGCGAACGCTATTGTAAGCTGAATCCCTTCCTGCCGCAGGAGATCCATTTCATACACAGTGAGGACCTGCTGGCGATGTATCCCGATAAGAGCGTCAAGGAACGCGAAGACCTGATTGCGAAGAAGTACGGAGCGGTGTTCATCATCGGTATCGGCGGTAAGCTGGCCAACGGAGAACCCCACGACGGTCGTGCTCCCGACTATGACGACTGGACCACAGAGTGCGGTGATGGCAAGAAGGGCTTGAATGGTGATATCCTGATTTGGTATCCTGTGTTGGGTCGTGCTGTGGAACTGTCGTCCATGGGTATTCGTGTGGATCAGGAGAGTCTGGTCCGCCAGCTGGAGATTACAGGTAAGCAGGATCGTGCCCAGCTGTATTTCCATCAGAAACTTCTTAATGGCGAACTGCCCCTCAGCGTGGGCGGCGGTATCGGTCAGAGTCGTCTGTGTATGGTACTCCTCCAGAAAGCCCATCTCGGTGAGATCCAGGCCAGTATATGGCCGGATGAGATGCGCAAGGAATGTCATGAGTTAGGTATGACGCTGATTTAAGGTTGCTTATACCAGCTCCAGCTCCAGCTTTCCGAGCAAGTGTTCCAATGCGGGGTGTTTAACCCGCATCTCTTCCAGCATTTCGCGGTTATTCAGAATCTTCTTCACCTCATCGGGCTTGGCCAGACGGAGGTGAAGGGTTATATCGTTGTTATGGAGATTCGTGACGAGGGTGTTACGGATGCGTTTCTGGATGGTTTTCATCTGATCGAGCAGAATCTCGTTGTCGATCACCACCTCGATATGGGGAAATTCGGTAATGACCGGTGTCATGTTCTTCATGCGCGTAGCCATGGCCGTCATCTGCTGCGGCATACGGTTACACATGGCCGTCCATTGCATCAACAGCATATTCTCGTCGAACACCCGTTGTTCACCCGTCTGCGCCTCCTCTTCATTCTCTTTCTGGAAAGCAGGTTTCTCCCCGCTCTTACTCAAGTTGGCGAAGGTCATACCTATCGAGTCGATACGCACGCGTGGCTGGGGTTTGGGGGTTGCTGGTGCTGCAGGAGTAGTATCAGCAGGTTGAACGACGGGCGCTGTGGGCTCTTCGTTCTTTTTCTGGGAACGTTCGGTGCCACCCTGTGGAGCAACCTTGACTTGAACGTTCTTGACAAGTTTCTTGAACAGGGATTTTAATCGCTTAGGGCTGCGCCCCGCCGAAGGCGTATCATCCTCCTGCGTGATCTGCGCCACCTGAATCAGTGTCAGCTCCACCAGCAGTCGTTTATTACTGCTCTGGCGGTAGTTCACATCACAGTCGTTCATAATCTTCAGCGCCTTATACAGGAACGAAGGTGGGCATTTCTTAGCCTGCTCGCGGTATTGGTCGCGTTGGCGCTGACTCACCTCCAGCAACGGGATGGTCTGCTCATCTTTCGCCATCAGTACGTTACGCACATGCGCAGCCAGTCCGCTGATGAGATGACCGCCATCGAAGCCGTTGTTGATGACATTGTTCAGCAGGACCATGATATCCGCCACCTTGTTCTCCAACGCCAGGTTGATGATGTTGAAGTAGTTCTCCGTGTCGAGCACATTCAGGTCGTCTATCACCTTCTGGTACGTGATGTTCCCCTGACAGAAAGATGCCACCTGGTCGAATACCGACAGCGCGTCGCGCATACCACCATCAGCCTTCTCGGCAATGATGTTCAGCGCCTCCTCCTCGTAGGTGATTCCCTCTTTCTCGGCCACCATCTTGAGATGATTCACGATATTGGGAACGGTCATGCGCTCGAAGTCGTATATCTGGCACCTACTGATAATCGTGGGCAGGATCTTGTGCTTCTCGGTAGTGGCGAGGATGAAGATAACATGTGCTGGCGGCTCCTCCAAGGTCTTGAGGAAGGCATTGAAGGCAGCCGTGGAAAGCATGTGTACCTCGTCGATGATGAACACCTTGTACTTACCGATCTGCGGCGGGATGCGCGTCTGCTCCATCAACACCTTGATGTTCTCCACGGAGTTGTTCGAGGCAGCATCCAGCTCGAAGATGTTATACGACCGCTGTTCGTTGAAGGCCTTGCAACTCTCACAGTGGTTGCATGCTTCCCCCTCTTCGGTGGGCGTCTCACAGTTGATGGCCTTGGCGAAGATGCGTGCGCAGGTGGTTTTTCCCACGCCTCGCGGTCCGCAGAAAAGGTAGGCATGTGCCAGCTTTCCGCTCTTCACCGCATTCTTCAGCGTGGTGGTCAGTGCCTCCTGTCCCACCACCGAATCGAAGGTCATCGGCCGGTATTTGCGTGCTGATACAATATATTCTTCCATAATTATTGAAAAGTTTCGTGCAAAGATAGTAATTTTTCAATAAATATTGCTATCTTTGCGCTCAAATAATATAAATATGAGTAAATCAAATCCTGTCTATGCCTTTCTCAGTCACAACAAATATTGGATTGTGCTGATTGTCGGTGTCCTGATTGTGGGTGTGCTCGATGAGAACAGCTTTTATCAGCGTGTGAAGTACGACCTGCAGATTGAGGAGCTGAAGACGAAAATCGCGGAGTACAATGCGCAGTATGAGCGTGATGAGGCTCAGTTGCGCGAGTTGCGCCGCAATCCTAAGGCCATCACGAAGATTGCCCGCGAGCGCTATTTCATGAAGGCCGACGATGAGGATATCTTCGTACTGAGTGATGATTTACAACCGGTAAAGGAGGAAGGTGATGAGACAGCTGAATAGGTTCCAGAACATCTTGTTCCTGATAGGCGGTGCCATGATGGTCATCGGTGCCGGCTTCTATGTGTTCGGATTCAGTCATCCCGCCTCCTGGGTTTTCCTTGTAGGCGCCCTGCTGTTTTCTTCCATGCAGATACTCCAGGCATACAATGGCGACAGCTTCGTGATCCGTCGTCTGCGCCGCATCATGATCTTCGCCGATATCCTGTTCATCCTGGCAGGGTTGCTCATGGTGGAGAATGCCTACAATTTCCTGTTGCCGTTTTTCCAGAACCATATCACCAATGGTCTGAACGCATACATTATTTATATCATGGGAAAATGGGTGGTGCTGTTGCTGGTTGCTGCCATTCTTGAGGTATATACCACGCACCGAATTAGTCATGAATTGGAAAAAGAGGCAAAAAAACCCTAAAAGTATGCTCATTTGTTTTAAATAGCATGAAAATTTTTCCATACTTCAAGATTACATTGTACTTTTGCAGAGTCTTCGTGCCGGTAGACAAACCGACATAAGCTGTTATACGAGTTTTTTATGAATAAAATCATCTACGCACTACTGACATTGGCCGCGCTTACATCGTGTGCTAACAGTTACAATATCCAAGGCTCTTCCGACGTGCAGATGCTCGACGGACGAATGCTCTATCTGAAGGTTTTCAAGAACAGTGACCTGAAGAATGTGGATTCGTGCGATGTTGTTCATGGAAAATTCCAGTTCACCGGAACGGTTGACAGCACCAGAATGGCCACGCTGTTCATGGATGATGAGAGCATCATGCCCGTGGTGATTGAGCGTGGCGAGATCTTGATCAAGATCGACAACTCAGAGCAGAAAGTAAGCGGTACGCCGCTGAACGATAAGCTGACGGCTTTCCTCGAGGAATACAACCAGCTGCAGAGAAAGATGGAAGACTTAGGTCATAAGCAGAGTCAGGCCATCATGGACGGCGAGGACGAGAACGTAACCAATGCGCGTCTGAACGAGGAGGCTGCAAGGATTGCTGATGAGGAGGATAAGCTCGTTACCGGCTTCATCGAAGAGAACTTTGACAATGTGTTAGGACCGGGTGTGTTCTTCATGCTGACGGCAGCCGACCGTACTCCGCTGCTCTCCCCATGGGTGGAGGCGTTGATGAGTAAGGCCACTGATAACTTCAAGAACGATGCGTATGTGAAGACCTATTACGAGACAGCCAAGCAGAACGAGGCCATCATGAATGGTATGGCCGAACCGTCAGGCGCTCCGCAGACGGCTCCGCAAGCACCGCTGCCGCAGACTCCTACACCCAATCAGCTGGCACAGCCAACGGATTCAGCGCAATAAATACCGAATAGCATTGAAAACACTGATATCCCACGCAACCATCGTCAACGAAGGACGTTCCTTTCAAGGTTCTCTGATTATTGAGGACGATCGTATTGCGGACATCATTGAGAAACCATCAGCACCCCAGGGGCAGTTCGACCAGACGGTTGATGCCACGGGGTGTTTTGTTTTTCCGGGCGTCATCGACGACCATGTGCATTTCCGTGAGCCAGGACTCACGCAGAAGGCCGATATCGAGAGCGAGAGTAGGGCGGCAGCCTTCGGGGGCGTCACCTCCTATTTCGATATGCCCAATACCGTTCCTCAGACCACCTCTTTGGAAACACTCAACGAGAAGTTCCTGCTGGCACAGCGAAGCAGTCATGTAAACTACAGCTTCTTCTTCGGCGCCACCAATGGAAATGCTCATCTCTTCCCCCAGTTGGATATCCACCGCATCCCTGGCATCAAGTTGTTCATGGGTAGCAGCACAGGGAATATGCTGGTTGACAAGAAAGCGGCGCTGGAAGAGATCTTCCGTACCTCACCGCTGCCCATCATGGCACACTGCGAGGATACGAGTATCATCAACAGGAACATGACGGAAGCAAAGGCGCGCTATGGCGACGATCCTGCCGTGATTCATCATCCGGAAATACGTAGCGAGGAGGCTTGTTACGAGAGTTCGCGCCTGGCCGTGGAGCTGGCCAGGAAATACCATGCCCGTCTGCACATCGCCCATCTCACTACCGCCAAAGAACTTGAACTCCTAAAGAAAGTTCAAAGTGCAGAGTTCATAGTTCATAGTTATGTTACCGCGGAGGCGACGGTGAGTCATCTGTATTTCTGCGACGAGGATTATGGAACGTTGGGTGCATTGATCAAGTGCAACCCGGCCATTAAGACCAAAGTCGACCGTGCCGCCTTGCGACAGGCATTGACTGACGGTCGTATAGCCGTTATCGGCACCGATCATGCGCCGCATCAGTTAAGCGACAAGCAGGGTGGGGCAGCCAAGGCCACATCGGGCATGCCGATGATTCAGTTCTCGCTGGTCACCATGTTGGAACTGGTGGACGCAGGTGTCCTGTCTGTTGAACGATTGGTGGAGCTGATGTGCCATCATCCTGCGCAGTTGTTTGATGTCCGCGAACGCGGGTTCATCAGGAAAGGATATAAGGCCGACATCGTTATTGTCAGTCCTCATGCTCCCTGGACCGTCACGAAGGATATTATCCAGAGCAAGTGCCAATGGAGTCCGATGCTCGGGCACACCTACCGCTGGCAGGTGCAGCATACCTTCTGTAACGGTCATCACCTGTACAACCAAGGAGTCTTTGATGCCCATTATCACGGCGAGGAACTGTCATTCAGATGATACAACAAATCACATACGATATCAGTACGTTGGTTCCCTATGTGAACTGGATCTACTTCTACTATGCCTGGGGCGTAGGGAATCAGGGGAGCGTGGAGCGCGAGAAGCTGCGCCAGGAGGCCGACCAGCGTCTGTCGTACCTCGACGGTAAGTATCACACCCATGCTGTCTTCGGTCTCTTCGAGGCGAACAGCGATGGCGATGATGTGGTGGTATGGCGTGAAGGAAAAGATCATCACGATGCTTCCATGCGTATTCCCTTCCTGCGCCAGCAGCACCCTGTAGGGAGCGAAGAACTGAATCTGTGCCTGTCGGATTTCATCCGTCCGTTATCATCAGGACAAAAAGATACCATCGGCGTCTTTGCCACCACCGTTGATCATGCCTTGGAGACCGATACCGAAGACGATCCCTTCTCGAGGATGATGGCCCAGACATTGGCCGACCGACTCGCTGAGGCTACGGCCGAGCGTATGCACGAAGAGGTGCGCAAGCACTACTGGGGTTATGCGCCCGATGAGCACCTTTCCATGCAGCAGCTGCATGTGGAGGCCTTCCAGGGCATCCGTCCTGCCATCGGCTATCCCTCACTTCCCGACACCAGTATCAACTTCATTATATCCGACCTGATTGGCATGAAGGACATCGGTATTCGTCTCACCGAGAGTGGGATGATGATGCCCCATGCATCGGTCAGCGGCTTCATGATAGCCCATCCCCAGGCGCGTTACTTCAACTTAGGTAAGATAGGGGAGGATCAGTTGCACGACTATTCCCTGCGGCGCGGCATTCCCGTAGAGCTGGCCCGTCGTTTCCTTGCCTCCCACCTGTAATTTCCAATTTTCAACTTTCAATTTTCAATTCGCATATGATCGCCCGAATCCTCATCCCCCTGATCCTTCTCATCACCCTCCCCGTGATTTACATTCACCGTCATTACCTGAATCGGCGCAAGCATCATCAGGTATTGTGGAAAACCCTGATATGGATACCCGCCGCCCTCATGGCGGTCTATACCTTGGGCCTGTCGGCAGGTGATGATTTTGCCCCAGTGGATATGAATATCCTGTACTTCTATCTGTTCCTGTTGGGTGTTATTGTCGCCCCCCTGGTCGTGTTCGCCATATGCAGTGTCGTCGGACTCCTGTTCTGTAAGCTGTTGCACAAACGACAGAACTGGGGAAACCTCGTGGGTTTCTGCTTGGCGCTCGTCACGCTGTTCATTGCTGTCTATGGCTTCACCATTGGCTATAACAAGACCGAGGTGAACGAGCAGGAGTTCGTATGTAAGGATCTGCCCGCATCGTTCGACGGCTACCGCATCGTACTCTTCAGCGATCTCCATGTAGGCTCTTACCTTGGAGGACGTGAGAAGGTACTGGAGAAGAACATCCGGATGATTAACGAGCAGCAGGGCGATATGGTTGTCTTTGTGGGCGATCTTCAGAACCTGCAGCCCTCAGAACTTGATCCGGTACAGTCGTTGCTCTCCACCATCAAGGCCAAGGACGGGGTGTATTCCGTCATGGGCAACCACGACTACCCCAATTACATCAAGGCCGACTTTGCCACAGAGGCGTTGAACGAGAATCTGATCAAGAGTAAGCAACGCAGTATGGGATGGGATGTGCTGCTGAACGAGAATAGGGTGGTGCGTAGAGGAGCCGACTCCATCGTGGTGATGGGTATAGATGATAACACATTGGGCTTTACAGGCAAATATACAAGGCGCAGCGATTTGCCCAAAGCACAGCAAGGGGTGAAAGACAATGCCTTTGCGGTGGCGCTGCTGCATAACCCAGAACTCTGGGCTACCGAGCTCGTACCCGATCTGAAGGCGCAGCTCACCCTCTGCGGTCATACCCATGGCGGTCAGTTCAAGCTCTTCGGGTGGACACCTGTCTCACTGAAAACCGACTATGTGGCCGGTTGGTATGAGAAGAGCGGACGTTCGATGTTCGTCTCCTCCGGTCTGGGCGCCCTCATTCCCTTCCGATTCGGTATGTCGGGAGAGATTGTGGTACTGACGTTAAGAAAGGGGAAATAAACGATCTTATTGATCAGGGTTCTCCACGTATCCTTGATACTCAGGAACCAGTCCCGACATCACCTTCTCGTAACTCTCGTCCATCATGCGCTTGATGTTCTCCGGTCCTTTACTCTCAGGATAGATAGGTGCATGAATGGTCAGCGTGAGCGGATGCCAGGAGATGAAACGGTAGTCACGCATCCTCGGCATCACATCAAAGCAGCCGTTGATGGTCATGGGAACCACTGGCAGCTGCAAATCATCAGCCAGCATAAAGGCACCACGACGGAACACACCCATATGACCGGTAAACGTGCGGGCTCCTTCAGGGAATACCGAAAGCGACATTCCCCCTTGTAATATCTTCCGCGCTTCATCGTAGGTCTTCTTGATCTTACTCGGTCCTCTCTTGTCCACGAAGATCTGATGCGAGCGGGCGCAGGCAAAACCAATAAACGGCATCTTCCGCAGCTGGTGCTTCATCATCCACTTGAACTGTCGTCCCAGATGACCGAATATCAGGAAGATGTCGAACATACTTTGGTGGTTACTCACAAAGACATACGATTCCCCCTCTTTCAGGTTCTCCCTACCTTCCACCTTCACCGGCAGCAGGAACAGCTTCAGCGATAGCCATCCCCACGCCTTACCGGGGTAGTAGCCAAACCAATGACCGCCTCCCAAGCTGCAGCCCACCACCACAGTGAGCGATATAATAATGGTCCACACGATAAACAGTGGAACGGCAATAAACAACTGGTAAAGGCGATATAAGTATTTCATAACAGTGTTCATAGTTCAAAGTTCATAGTTCATAATCATCGTAAGCGAAGTGGCAGAGCCGAGCGTAATTTTCAATTTTCAATTCTCAATTTTCAATTATCTGGCAAGGCCGGATACTTCCTCGTCCATCCGTCCCACCTTAGGCGCATCACGCCGAAGAAGGCCTCGCCGAAGATGCCGCCCGACATCTTGGACACCCCTTCGCGACGGTTCACGAAGATAACCGGCACCTCCTTGATCTTGAAGCCGATCTTGTAGGCCGTGTACTTCATCTCGATCTGGAAGCCGTAACCCTTGAAACGTATCTTGTCGAGCTCGATAGTCTCCAGTACGCGCCGTTTGTAGCATTTGAATCCCGCGGTGGTATCATGAACCTTGAATCCGGTCACGAACCTGACATATTTCGAGGCGAAGTAGCTCATCAGCACCCTGCCGATGGGCCAGTTCACCACGTTCACACCACTCACATAGCGTGAGCCGATGGCCAGGTCGTTCCCCTCATCTGCGCAGGCAGCATACAGTCGGGGCAGGTCGTTCGGGTCATGACTGAAGTCGGCATCCATCTCGAAGATATAGTCGTAGGTATGTTCCAACGCCCATTTGAAGCCCATGATATACGCAGTACCCAGCCCCTGCTTCCCGCTGCGTTCCAAGAGGAACAAACGGTCGGCAAACTCCTCTGCCATCAGTCGTTTCACGATAGCTGCCGTACCGTCGGGCGAACCATCGTCAATAACCAGTATATGGAAACACTTCTCCAGACCGAATACGGCCCGGATAATCTTCTCGATGTTCTCCTTCTCGTTATACGTCGGAATGATGACAATACTGTCGCTTGCGTTCATGACTACCTCTGATGAATGATAGTGCAAAGATAATGGTTTCTTTTGAAGTCACCAAATGTTTCCGCAGTTTTGTTCGCACTTAATGAGCTCCCTGTTCATCATGCTTGGGAACCCGCGCTATACAGTCGTGCGGCAAGGGCCCCGCTGATGTTATGCCACACGCTGAAGATGGCACCGGGAATGGTGGCAAGGGGGTAAGCGGCGAAGTGGAGTACCGCCAGACTGGAGGCCAGTCCTGAGTTCTGCATGCCCACCTCGATGCTCAGGGCGATGCGTTTCTCGCGTTTCAGACTCAGTAACCGTCCGATGCTGTAGCCAATGGCCAGTCCGCTGAGGTTATGGAGCATCACCACCAGGATCACAATCATTCCGCCCGCCATGAGCTTGTCGGCCGTATGCGAAACAACGATACCCACCACCATGGTAATCATCAGTGTGGAGAAGGCAGGCAGATAAGGCACCACCTTTCGGGTAGTCTGCGGAAGGTAGCGCTGACAAAGCAGTCCGCCGATAATCGGTGCGATCACCACATAGAGAATGCTCAGCAGCATCCCCACGGTATCCACCTCCACCATCGTTCCTGCCAACAGCCATACCAACAGGGGTGTCAGCAGCGGCGCGAGAATCGTACTGGTGGCTGTCATACCCACGCTCAGGGCCAGGTCGCCGCGGGCCAGGAAGGTAATCACGTTAGAGGCCGTACCGCCAGGGCAGCATCCCACGAGAATCACACCTAATGCCAACTCCTTGGGAAGATTAAACGCCCATGCCAGCATCCAGGCCATGAGGGGCATCACCGTGAACTGAGCCAGACAGCCTATCAACACGTCTTTCGGTCGGCTGAACACGACGCGGAAATCCTTTGCCGACAGCGTCAGACCCATACCAAACATAATCAGTCCGAGGAGTGGATTGATCACCCACGTAGGAATGGCCCCTATCGGGGCAGGCACCAGGAACGAGAATACCGCCATCAGCAGCACCAGCACGCCCATCCAACGGGAAATAAAATCACATATCGCTTTCATCTATTAATCACGACTTTGAACGTTGTTCGAGCTCGTTCACGCTCGGAAGTGCAAGCAAACTTGCACTTCACTCACTTAATCACGACCTTGGTACCATTAACGATGTAGATACCGCTGGGCAGCTGCGGTTGCCCAGTGCCCTGCCAGACGAGCTGACCGGTGGTGGTATAGACTCGTGTCGGCGCATCCGTCTCAAACGCATCGGGCTCTTCAATGCTAGTAGCCACTGTATTGACGTTCTTGGCATTGATAACTACTTCATTTCGTGTCACTGGCAGATTGGTAGCCTTGTAGCAGATGCAATTCTTACTTGCGTAGTAATACATGTCAGCGGGAAGTGCGACACCATCCAGTTGGGGAGCTGTGTTGCAGGCCAATGACTTCCCGCTTTCACTGGAAGCATTTGCTCTCAGTTCTGTCCCCGAAGTCATGACAAGTTTATTGGCACTGACGCCTAAGAGTTTTCCTGACCCCATGAAACTGGCACTTCCTGTAATCTTAAATGTACCTCCTACCTGTATGCCATTATCATCACCTGTGTCAACATTTATCGATCCCGTTCCGGTCACCGTCAGATTCTTTGTGGTGAAAAGGCTTTTACCAGTAGCCCTCATAAAACTGGTACCAGTCAAGTTCAAGATCAACTCATCAAGCGAGGTACTAATGAAATAATCATCCAGAGTTCCTCCAGGTAATATCTTTAGATTGTTTATCAGCAACTTGTTAGGTGGAGAGAACGTGATGCTGCCTTCGGCAGAATTGCTATTCAATATCGATTTGATACGATCACAGTTCAATTCCGTAATCTGTGTTCCGTTCATCCAAAGTGGATATCTGATTAATTGTCTGGCTTTTACGGTAGTGGCTACTATAGGTATAGGTTGACCTGTGGAAAAATCATACGAATAAATGCTGTTATTGAGCTTGACTCCATCGGTTGGAGTGGTGATGTAACAGTTGCCGTTAGGGTCGAAACCATTGTTTTGTACATAGATAGCCTCTTTGCCTCCCGAAATGTCGAGTGTGCTGTTGCTTACATAAATCTTACTGTTGCCTTGTCCCTCTAGTCCATCGCCGCCGCCTCTGGCATTCAGTGTTATATTGTCAATGATCATATCGGAATTATCAACGTAGATAGCGTCACCATTTTCACTAGAGACACTCAAAGATCCACCACCATAAATGGAACATTTGGCATACGACTCAATTCCATTTAATCCATTATCAATGCTATATCCAATGTAGTGGGTACCTCCAGAGGTGTTGATAAGCAAACCGTCTATCTCGTTATGTATCGGGGGGAACTTAAAATATCTCGAAAGCAACCGGATGGTATTTACCATCGTCAGTGTTTTTGACGATGGTGTATAATAAAGATACGTTACGTCATTCATGACGCTATTGACTTCCAACTGCCAGATACTATTGTAGTTCAAACTGTTCAATTGTACGCCACAGATCCATAAACCGTAGGCAGTGCCTGGTTTGATGGTGAGGTTTCCTTTGAGCGGAGTACCATTTGTGTTGTAAAGAAGGGCGGGTTCAGAGGGAGAATATTCAGGCAAACAAGAGCCATCTTTTTTAACAAGAACCGCTTTCAACGGACTGGCTATGACGCTGTTGTTTAATACCACAGGTACATCAGATACTACATTATCGCTAGAGCCATTAACCGTCAGCGTGGAGTTGTCTATTGTTAATTGTGCCGGATTATTATTCCTCTTTGAAATGGTTGCATTGCCAGAAAACGTGTTTTTAAAGCTCACGTCAGCACCTTCTTCTATGGTCAGTTTACCAGCCAATAATAAATTAGTATTGAATGACCATGTTCCGCGGGCCATAACGATGTTCGGTAAGCTGCCATCTGACTTGTTTTGTATTAACAGGGAATACAAAGAACCTGTAACGGTTACCTTTCCATTGCTATTAATCGCCATGCGCGTGTTGCCTTCCAATAAAATTCCACATTCAGCCTCAATGGTATTCTCGCCGTTGAAAAGTATGGTCAGACCATCCACGGTACTAGAGATTCCTGTAGAGTTTGTGTTTTTGATTTTCGCATCATTGAGCACCAGTTTCTTTGCTGTGTAATAGTAACTGTAAGTTCCTCCATCCAAGCCGCTTCGAGCGTCAATCGTGTTTTTGTTTAGGTTGACCGTCACACCGCCAACCTTCAGTAATTGTGCCTGCGCCGACAAACCGATAGTCATCAGCATCAGAATGAATAATACTCTCTTCATAGTCTTTATGTTATTAGTTATTTTTCCCTTACCCGCTGCAAATATAATAAATATACGTGAAACGACCAAGAGAACAGCAACAAATCTATCTAAGGGCCGGAGTGTTGGAAGGACGTCATTAAGTGGAGAAATGCAAAAGTGATTTGGAAGTTTCAAAATAAAAGCATATCTTTGCATCGGTTTTAATACTTCTAGTTACTAACTAATCTATAAATGACAAAATGAAAGAAAACAAAAAGGATTACTCAAGACCTATGATAAAGGTACTTGAGTTTGACATGCAGTTCCAGTTGTTGACTGATTCAGGGACTGCTGACCCTTTAATCCCTGAAGATATTTAGGGCTAACAGTTAAGCACTTGGGACTTTCTGAATTGAAGCTTAAAAGCCTCTTGTAACCAAAGAAATAGCCGGAAGTAAATTCTCCGGCTATTTCTTAGTACCCCTCCTCTTGGGAGGGGCTAGGGGTAGGCTTCCCTTATGGAGGGGCTAGGGGTGGCTTCTCTTTTTCCCGTTTTGAATATACACTCCCTTCTTCGCCGGCATTCCATTGAGCTTCCTACCATCAATCGTGTACCACTCATTACTTTGAACCTGTGACTTATCACTTGTCACTTATCCGTGTTCGCTTTAGTCCTGAAAGAAATTAGAATAATTAGAATAATTATCCCAGAAATACCATTCTTTCCCGTTTTACATTAAAGATTAAACATTAAACGTTGTACATTAAAGATTCGTAGTCATTATATGATTAATTATATGACTAATTACATGGTAATTACATGTAAACAAAAAAACGGGAATTTGCTGGTATTGAAAACATATAATTACCACGAATTATCCATTAATTTTTGTCCTTTTGTTCTTTGGTCTAAATAAAATTTTGTTCTTTTGTTATTATGTCTAAAAAGTTCTTCTGTCTAACCTCGTTTTTCTTTGGATTTTTTCGTTTTTCACCCAATTATTTCTTTGGATTTTTTCGATTTTCGCCAAAATATTTGTTTGGATTATTTCTTTTTCGTATATTTGCGGCATCAAATCCACATAAGACATGTATTACGAACGCATTATAGACCAGTATTTTAGCGAGTGGGCCTCACGCCCAAGTCACAAGCCCGTGTTGCTGAGAGGTGCCCGACAGGTGGGGAAATCCACAGCTGTCAAGCATCTGGGGGAGCAATTCCAGTACTTTGTTGAGATCAACTTAGAGAAACAGCCCAACTACAAGACCCTGTTCCAACCCGACCTCGACGTGAAACGCATCATACCCCAAATAGCTGCCATGTATGGTACGCCCATCATACCGGGTCAGACGCTATTGTTTATAGACGAGATTCAGGAATGCCAAGAAGCCATCATGTCCTTACGGTTCTTTAAGGAAGACTTGCCCGACTTGCATGTCGTTGCGGCAGGTTCGCTCCTGGAGTTTGTATTAGATGACATTCCCACATTCGGCGTAGGCAGAATACACTCCATGTATATGTATCCTATGACCTTCGATGAGTTCCTCTCTGCCAATGGCGAGAAACTCCTTCTGGAAGCTCGTAATCAAGCCTCGCCATCATCTCCGTTGCCAACACCTCTTCACGACAAGCTGACCAGTCTGCTGCGTACCTTTATGCTGGTGGGCGGCATGCCTGAATCTGTGGCAAAATGGGTGGAAACCCACGACTACCTTCAGTGTCAGGAAGTTCAGGACGACATCATCACGGGCTATGAAGCAGATTTCCCTAAATACAAGAAAAAGGTTGATCCGCAACTGCTAAGGATGACCATGAGGAGTGCAGCCCAGCAGGCCACCAAGAAGTTCATGTATTCCCAGGTGGCTGGCGATTATAAGACTGCCGAGGTGAAGAAAGCCCTTGAACTACTCATAAAGGCCAACATTCTCATCCCCGTAACTCACACCAATTCCAATGGTCTTCCCTTAGGCGATGGGCGCGATGAAAGCATTCGTAAGATGTTGGTATTGGACACAGGACTTATGTTAAGACTGCTGAATATGGCGATTGGCAACATCACGGAGATAACGACGCATATCCTCACTGCCACTGCATCCGATTTAGTAAACAAAGGTCCTATGGCTGAGATGCTGGCAGGACTTGAGTTGCTGCACTATCGTACCCCCAATCTTCAACATGAGCTTTTCTACTGGCTCCGTCAGGCAAGGAATGCCACAGCCGAGGTGGATTATATCCTGGCCCATGGCACCCACATCCTTCCTTTCGAAGTAAAGGCTGGAGTACAAGGCGGCATGAAAAGTCTTTGGGATTATATGAGAGAAAGGAATATTTCTCAAGCCATCCGCTGCTCATTGGAGAATTTCGGCCAGTTCGACTATACCGATGATAAGGTTGATGGTGCTATCCGTCATGTCCAGATCTTCCCGTTATACGCCATACGGGCAGTTGACAGTTCTTTGACATTAAGCACTAATGATTAAACGTTGTACATTAAAGATTAAACATTAAACATTAAACGTTGTACATTAAAGATTCGTAGTCATTATATGATTAATTATATGACTAATTACATGGTAATTACATGTAAACAAAAAAAAACGGGAATTTGCTGGTATTGAAAACATATAATTACCACGAATTATCCATTAATTTTTGTCCTTTGGTTCTTTGGTCTTTATACATTAAACAATAATTATTTGTTCTTATGTTCTTATTTCTAAAAAGTTCTTATGTCTATATTATATTGATGACAGGTACCTGACCCTTGGGCACCCTCTTTGATAATTAATCTAAAATATCTTGCCTTTGATTTGCTTTTTTCGTTTATAGTTCTTATCTTTGCAATGCAAAAGATGTAAACGAGTAGACCCGCGATGTATGGTAAAGGCGGCTCCCGAAAGGGACGTGTAGCAGTTCAAATCTGTCGCTCGTTTTCATCTTTTTATTTTTCTATAATAAGAAAGAGGAAGGGCACCCTTCCTCTTTCTCAGTCCCCCTCCCTTATGGAGGGGTCAGGGGTGGCTTTCCCTCCCTTATGGAGGGGCTAGGGGGTGGCTCCTCTTAGCAAATGCAGCTGGTGACTCCCAGGCTGGTGGCGATGGCGGTCAAGATGGCTGCTACTGTCTGAATGATGAATTTCCAAGTTTCTTTCTTCATAGTTGTGTGTTTTAATGGTTAATACTTTTTGTTTGTGGAATGTGGAGTGAGGAGTGAGGAGTGAGAATAGAACTGAGATACTGTTATCATATACTGAACCACTTGTACTTGAAGCATATCTCACTCCACATTCCACACTCCACACTCCTCGAATAACGGTTATCCGTTATTCTCACCTCCTTCCTCCTCGCTTGGAGTTTCCTCTCCGAGGGAGCGGAAGCGTGCCTTTTGGGTGAGAATCTTGGTGGCGTACTCACTCTCTTTGCTCTGGTCGCCGATGAACTTCACGCGGATGGCCTTCACGTTGTTCACATTGAAATCCTTCTCGTCGGCCACGCCAAAGGTGTTGATACTCAGGTAGAAAGTGCCCAAGCCGTCGAGCTTGATCTTGTTGCCCTCCAGGAGCAGTTCCTCGAAACACTGGATGAACTTCTCAACCACGCCCTTCACGACATCGGAGGTAAAGATCGTACCATGCTTCATCATGTGGCGGCAGAGGTCACTGGTGTTCACAGTGTCATGATAAACCAGGCGGCCATAGGTCTTGCCGTAGGCGACACTCTTGCTGTTGTTGTTCTTGTACGTCTTAAGAAGTAATCTTGCCATTGTAATTAGATTTAAAGTTAATAATTAGGGTTAACGTTTTGCTGAGCTTTGTTGTGTTAAGATCTTTCAAATCTGCGCACTATTTGTCGGATTTTCGCACCACTTTTGCTTTTGCTCTGCAAAGGTACGAACTTTTTCTGACATGGCAAAATATTTTGTCAATTATTTTCACTTTATACTGTATTTTTTTGACAAACGCACAAAGTGCCATAGTTTGTGCCAGAAAGTGCCATAGTTTGCACTGAAAAGTGCCATAGATCATCTTAACGGACCAACTTGCAAGCTGCCTCAAAAATGTTGCATGTTGCATGTTGCATGTTGCATTAAGCACCTTCCACATGTGGAGACCGAAAGGTTATATTATATATATAATATATATATTATATATTAATATAAATTATATATACTTATAATCTATATCTATTTTCTTCATCTTCACCTATTTGAACGACCTTAATGCAACATGCAACATGCAACGTGCAACAAAATTTATCTGAAAACATCGATAAACATTGAGAAAATTGATATTCGCACACTTTGCAACATTAGCATTATATCACTTTCAATTTGTAAATCCATACATAGATCTTGTGTTTTTTCATACAAGAATAGTTGACACATAAACGTGATTCTTTCCTGATTTCGTTGACGCTGCTCCTCTTAACCCTTATTTTTGTTGAACAGGCCCCGCGGAAAGCCGTTCAATCATATTTAGGGTTTGCGGTGCAAAGGTACATGCTCCTTCTTGGATTTCCAAATTCTCAAGAAAGATAAGGAGCATATCTCTATACGTCACGATGCCACCATTCCCCTGCATGTAATTCTAAAAACTCAGCATAAGTTAACCAAGTGTTATCTTCCCAGTCTGTAGAATCACCAAAAAGGTTTTTGGAGGAATCATAAACAAGCCAATGAGTGGAATATAATAATCCACCTAACCAATGTCTATACTCATGCTCATTATTAGGGTCGTTCCTTAACGCCTCGAGCATCTGCTCTGTCTTAATCCATTTCTTTTTTTCCATTGTTTTTTCGACAAAGGTCGAAGATCTTATGGAAAAAAGCAAATAAATTTGATCACTTTAGATCCATTTCAGAATCATTAGATCACTTCTTTTTATAATAAAAGGTGACAAGGGGCAGTCACGCTTACTGAAGGGAACCCAGAACAAAGTACCAAATATTCAGCTTCGCTTCTGCGGGGCTGTTGTATTTGAAGCACTACAATGGGTAGATTCTGATGAATTTGTATGGATTTTTGTTGGTTTGAGAACAAAAAAAACACCATATTATACAAACGTATTGATTTTTTTGTATATTTGCAGGTAAAATAAGCTAAATACGACGAAGAGAACAAATGATAAATCGATATTTCTACAAATCGTCATTATCGGAGTTTGCCAAGGAATCATCAGACAGCATCTTTGGCAAAATATCTCGTTGTGACGAGGGCGATAGTGTTGCTGAGCAGAAGTTTGCTTGGTCTGAAGAAATAGAGATTATGCAGCATATCTCGCAGTCATGGATGAATGAAAATGGAGAAATTATTTTCGAGTATTCCATACCTCGTCTGGGGAAACGAATAGATGTAGTATTATTATTGCGAGGCATTGTTTTTGTGATAGAATTCAAGGCTGGTAAAGATGCATACTTGCAGGCTGATATGGAGCAGGTCTTGGATTATGCACTTGACCTAAAGAATTTCCATTTAGAAAGTCACCAACGCACTATCGTTCCTATTCTTGTTGCTACTGATGCCGCACAAAGCAGCCAAAAGCTGTTCTTTTCGATTTATAATGACCAAATATATAAACCGCTTCTGTCCAATATTGATAATTTAAGCAGACTCATTGTTGATGTGGTGGGACATGAACAGGCACAGCCTTCTAATGCTAATGAATTTGCCAATTGGGCTATCAGCAGATATTCACCGACACCCACTATCATCGAAGCTGCAAGTGCATTGTATCAGAATCATTCTGTGGAGGATATCACTCGTCATGAGGCTGCAGGCGCAGCATTGGAAGACACTACACAGTTTGTATTAGATGTCATCAATCACAGTAAAGAGCATAAAGAGAAGAGCATCTGTTTCGTTACTGGGGTTCCTGGAGCTGGTAAAACATTGGTGGGATTAAATGTTGCTATTCAGCAATCCATAAAGGCAGAGAACGATCCTGAGGGCGAACGTAATTTGGCTGTGTACCTATCAGGGAATGGACCTCTTGTAAAGGTTCTGACAGCAGCATTGGCTAAAGACAAACAGAGGAGAGAACGAGAAAAGGGCAACAGATATAATATTACGGATGCCAAGCGAGAAGTATCACAGTTTATCCAGATCATCCATCGCTATCGTAGTAATATGTTGGCAAAAATCAAATTGCCAATTACGGATGGCAAACTGGAAATTGATGAAACCAAGTCTATAGCTCATCATACGGCTGGTCATGGTGAAGTTGAACATGTGGCCATTTTCGATGAAGCACAGCGTTCTTGGGATTTAGAGCATCTTGCAGGATGGCTGGCACGAGGTGGTAGTCGTGGAGGAATGAAGAAAGTGGCCAATTTCCCCATGTCAGAGGCTGAATTCTTGATATGGTCGCTCGACCTAAGAAAAGACTGGGCTGTCATTGTTTGTCTTGTTGGAGGTGGGCAGGAAATCAACACTGGCGAGGCTGGTATAGGCGAATGGATTCGTGCTGTCAATGAGACATTCCCTGAATGGAAAGTATATCTTTCGAAACACCTTACTGATAAAGAGTATGCAGAAGGTAATGTTGCTGAATTAATTAGTAATAATCCTAATGCGCAACAAGTTGATCAGCTTCATTTGGCTGTTTCTATGCGATCTTTCCGAGCAGAAAGCTTGTCTAAGTTTGTTCATTACGTCTTGGATAGAGACATAGAACAAGCGAAAGATCTCTACCAGACATTCAAGGAAAGATATCCAATCGTATTAACTAGAGATCTAAATAAAGCAAAGAGATGGCTGGAAGAAAAAGCTCGAGGTTCTGAAAGATACGGTATGGTTGTTTCCTCACAAGCTTATCGTTTGAAACCTTTGGCCATTGATGTAAGATTGCAACCCGATATAGAGAGTTGGTTCTTAGCAGACAAGATGGATGTACGTTCTTCCTTATTCTTGGAGGATGTAGCTACAGAGTTTGATATTCAGGGTTTGGAACTTGATTGGACTTGCCTTGTATGGGATGGTGATTTCCGTTATACTCCTGATGGCTGGGATCATAACGCATTTAGAGGTAGCAAGTGGCAGAAGATTCGTCAAAAAGAAGCTCAATCATACCAGCTGAATGCCTATCGCGTTTTGATGACTCGTGCTCGTCAGGGAATGATAATATGTGTTCCCCAAGGCAATCCTAATGATCACACACGGCAGCCAGAGTTATATGACGATACCTACTATTATTTAAAATCTATTGGGTTAGAGGAAATCTAAAAAGAATAATAAATGTCACTCATTTATAAAATATTAAGTATATTCCAATCCCAAGAAGCGGATTTTAAAGAATTAACTCCAGAGATAAAAGAGTTGATGGAATTTCGCAAGGAATTAATGTCTTTACAGGAAATAGACAGATATATTGCACATTCTGATTATATTCCTTTGCGCGAAAACTATTCAAAAACTTATACGTTCTTTGAAAATGCACAAAGAGCAGACACGCTGGATTTTTATTGCAAAAGGAATGCCATAGAAAGAAGTTATGTTGATAAATTCCTTTCTGAATACAACGACGTTTGTTTGAATGAAACATCTTCCATTATCTCCAAGCATAATGAGCAATACATCCAACGTCATTTGAAGGAAGATAAAGAGTATCTTGATAGTATTCTTGCTCCTGTTGACCTGAAGATAATTCTAGATGAGGAGCAAAGACGAGTAGTTCTTTCGGATGAAGATTATACACTTGTTATAGCTGGCGCTGGTGCGGGAAAGACTACTACAGTTTCTGCAAAAGTTAAATACCTTGTTGAAAAGAAAGGTATTTCTCCTGACCAAATCTTAGTAATCTCATTCACAAATAAAGCTGTTGGAGAACTTCGCAATAGAATTAATAAAGATTTAAAAATTCCATGTCCTGTTACAACATTCCATAAAACTGGTTACGCAATACTGCGTAGACAAGATGCAGAGCGTAAAATGGTGGTTGACCAAGGCTTTATGTATAACGTCATCAATAACTACCTAAAAGGGAACATCCTAGAGAATCCAGAGCTTGTTGATAAACTGATTCTTTTCTTTGGTAGTTATTTTGACGCTCCCTTCGAAGGTGAGAATTTGAACGACTTCTTCAATTACATTTCTAAGGCAGATTTCTCCACTATTCGTGGTAACATCGACGAATACGCAGAGAGAATCATAAACGAACGGACAGGCAAGTGCCAAACTATCGCTCGCGAAACTTTACGTTCATCACAAGAAGTAATTATTGCCAACTATCTGTATCGGATGGGGATAGAGTATACGTATGAAAAGCCCTATCCCTTCAATATTGCAAATTCTTATAAGGTATATACTCCAGACTTCACTATCACGCAAGGAGACAAGATTGCCTATATAGAGCATTTTGGCATCACACAAGACGGGAAGAATAACAGATACACTGGGGAACAGATAGAAAAGTATAAACAACAAGTAAACGATAAGGTTAAATTGCATAAAAAGCATTGTACCGATCTTATCTATACCTTCTCAGGATATATTGATGGCAGAGATTTATTATCACATTTAGAAGAGGAGCTAATATCTCATGGCTTTGAGTTGCAGCCTCGTTCATCTAAAGAGATATTTGAGAAGATAGTTAACACAGAGGAAAACCGCTATATTTCAAGGCTTGTTAGCTTGGTATGCACATTTATACAGAATTTCAAAACGAATGGTTATCCTGTCGAGAAATTTGGCACGTGGAATTCTACATCTAAGAATGAGCGTACCAAACTTTTCTTGACCATTTGCGAACAATGTTACCATGAATATACCAAATGTCTCAAAGAGCGAAATGCCATTGACTTTGAGGATATGATAAATGAATCCGCTCGTATATTGCGCGAAGCGGAGGAACGACAAATAGTACCAGACTTCAAATATATCATTGTTGATGAGTATCAAGATATTTCTCGTCAACGTTTTGACTTGACTAAGGAATTAAGCAAATTATGTAAAGCTAAAATTATTGCCGTTGGAGATGATTGGCAGTCTATCTATGCGTATGCTGGTTCGGACATCACATTATTTACACACTTCAAGGAAACTTTTGGTTATGGTTTAGAGTTAAGTATAACTAAGACATATCGTAATGCTCAAGAGATAATTGATATTGCAGGTGGGTTCATTCAGAAGAATACTGAGCAAATACAGAAAGCCCTTATCTCACCTAAGCATATCAATAATCCAGTTATTATCCAGACTTATACTGAGAATGTTGACCGAAAAAAGTATGAAGGTCGTGGAGGAAAATTCTTCTTGTTGGGCGAAACGGTGGAGAATATAATGAGGGAAATTCTTACAGAGAATCCCCAATCATCCATATTATTGTTAGGACGTTATGGTTTTGACGGCTTCAATCTTACTAAATCAGCAGACTTCGTTTATTGGGAAAAGACAGGAAATGTAACATCCAAAACATTTGCAGATATTGAATTGGAGTTTATGACTGTGCATCGTGCCAAGGGTCTAGGTTATGACAATGTAATTATTATCAATGCTATAGATTCTACATATGGCTTCCCTTCTAAAATTCAAGATGACCCCATCCTGCATTATGTCGTAAAGATAGACCGTTCTATCGAATATGCAGAAGAACGTCGACTTTTCTATGTCGCTTTGACGCGAACTAAGAATCGGGTCTATATTGTAACGCCACAACAGCGCCCCTCGGAATTCGTGCGTGAGTTGGTGAAAGATTATCCCAATGTAACTTTACGAGGTCAGTTAGATGAGGCTCGGAAAAACACAGGAAACATTATACATTGCCCTGTTTGTGGTTATCCATTGCAATTGAGATACAAAAAAGCATATGGGCTGAAACTATGGGTTTGTTCCAACGAACCAGAGATTTGTGATTACTTGACGAATGAGATTACTGGCAATGATATGTCTATTATAAAGTGCGACCAATGTAAAGACGGATATTTGATAGTAAAACAAGGGAAGCAAACTAAAGATGGAGAAAAACATTACTTTCTTGGTTGCACCAACTATACGCAAGACGGAAAAGGTTGTAATCGTATGATGACCTATAGAGAATATCGAACGTTAAAACTTGGTTAATATAACAAATACTCAATTGAACACGATACTTTATATTCTTTTCATCCTTGCCTTCATCGTTCACGATGGAGAGGAGATTGCTGTGGTGCATAAATGGGTGATGACGCATGGCAATGACTTGTGTGAGAAGCTTCCAATGTTACGTCGTGTGTTCAACTATTTACGGAAATTGAATACTAAAGCCTTCGCCATTGCAGCATTTGAAGAACTCATCGTGTTAATAGGAATCTCGGTGTATGCGTATATTGGAGGCCCGTATGCCATAGAACTATGGTCGGCAGCCTTCATGGTATTCTCTCTTCATCTCATTGTACATATTGGACAGGCAATCGTTGTGAGAGGATATGTTCCAGGACTCGTGACATCTGTTCTGCTCTTGCCTTTCGCTTTCCTCGTAATGCAACGCATCTGTACAACGATCAACGCGTCTCAACTGGTGATATGGACTGTAGTTGGTGTAATCTTTATGGTGGCTAACTTGCTATTTGCACATTGGTTGGGATTTAGACATACGAACAGGTTTTATACAGAATAAAGATATAGCACATGATACAACGCAAGATCTACGTAGCAAGCAGCTGGCGCAACACTTTCTATCCTGAAGTGGTGGCCAGGTTAAGGGAGGCAGGACATGATGTCTATGACTTCCGCAATCCTCCATCGGGTGACCCTGGGTTTAAGTGGAGCGGCGTGAGTGAGGATTACATGGAGTGGACACCACAGCAGTACCGCGAGATGCTGCATCACCCGAAAGCGGAACGGCAGTTCCATAACGACATCGAGGCGATGGAGGGGTGCGATGTATGCGTATTGGTACTACCTTGTGGCCGCAGTGCGCATACGGAGGCGGGATGGTTCGCAGGGAAGGGTAAGCTCACCATCGCGTATATACCTGAGAAGCAGGAACCGGAACTGATGTATAAGCTGTTTGATAAGGTTTGCTGTACGATAGACGAACTGATTTTTACATTAAACTTTGAACAATGAACTTTTGGAGCAGCGAGGGCCATTGTGCTTGCACGTTTGGCCGAGTCGTGACAAAAGTCATGGAACGAAGTGACATAACTTTGAACTTTATGATTACCTTCGACCAAGGACCAATGTTTGTTTAGACCAAAGAACCAAAGGACTAAAGTATAATGTTTAATGCTTAATGTTTAATGTATTAAGACCAAAGAACAAAAATTAATGGATAATTCGTGGTAATTATATGTTTTCAATACCAGCAAATTCCCGTTTTTTTGTTTACATGTAATTACCATGTAATTAGTCATATAATTAATCATATAATGACTACGAATCTTTAATGTACAAAGCCAAAGAACAAAAGTACCAAAGTATAATGTTTAATGTTTAATCTTTAATGTTTAATGTTTAATGTATAAAGCCAAAGGACCATTGTTTTTTAGAACGGAAAATCTGATTAAAAGTGTTCAAATGGTATTTCTGGGATAATTATTCTAATTATTCTAATTTCTTTCAGAACTAAAGCGAACACAAAAACTTATATAAATTTGACCTTTGGTCTCCAAAATTTGACCTTTCGTCTCCGAAATTTGACCTTTCGTCACCGAAATTTGACCTCTGGTCTTATTTTGTCACGACTCAACAAATGAAATGCAGACATTTCTTTGTTTTCGCTGCTCCAAAATTTGACCTTTTGTCTTATTTTGTCACGACTCAACAAATGAAATGCAAGCATTTCTTTGTTTTCGCTGCTCCAAAATTTGGTTATTCGCTCACTTAGTTGTAATTTTGCCGAATAATGGAGATACAAGAACTATTGGATGTGTATGCTCATTCGGCACAGTCGGGAGCATTGGTCAATACACTGGAGGATGTTTCTGTGAAGAGCATTTTCCTGCAGGGATTAGTGGCTTCGTCGGCCCCCATGTTATTCGCTTTGCTGACGAAAACACAGTCGAAAGCACTCAACACCGTGTTGTTTATTCTGCAAGATGCCGAGGAGGCAGGGTACTTCTACCACGACCTGACACAGCTGTTGGGAACGCAGCAGGTGCTGTTCTTCCCTTCCACCTATCGCCGACAGGTGAAATACGGTCAGCGCGATGCGGCCAACGAGATTCTCCGCACCGAGGTGCTGAGCAGGTTATCTTCCCTCCACACTTCACACTCCACACTCCACACTCCTCTCTTCATCGTAACGCATCCGGAAGCGCTTGCTGAGTTGGTTGTCTCGAAGACGAAGCTCGACGAGCGTTCGATGATGCTGAAGGTGGGGGACATGCAGGAGGTGACAGCCTTGGAGAACCAGTTGCGCGACTTGGGTTTCAAGGAGGTGGAATATGTGTATGAGCCAGGGCAGTTTGCCGTGCGCGGTAGTATCTTGGATGTGTTCTCCTTTAGTTCCGAATACCCCTTCCGTCTGGATTTCTTCGGTGATGAGATTGATTCCATCCGCACCTTCGAAGTACAGAGTCAGCTGTCGCGCGACAAGAAGGAATCGGTGGAGATTGTGCCTGAATTGGCTTCCCTTGGCAGTGAGAAGATTCCGTTCATGCAGTTCCTGCCCGCCGACACTGTTCTGGTGATGAAGAGCTTTCTCTTTGTGCGCGACAGTATTGAGCAGACCTACCGGACAGGCTTCTCCAGTCAGGCCATTACCGAGCGCATGGAGGGTGCCACCGAGATGGAGCAGCATGTCATCATGAAAGAGGCTAAGGCCGAGAGCTTCCTGCTGCCGGGTAGTAGGTTCTCTGAAGAGGCAGCCGACTTCCGCAAGATAGAGATAGGTAACCGACCGACGGGTATGCCGCAGGCAACCATCTCGTTCGATGTCACCCCGCAGCCGCTGTTCCACAAGAACTTCGACCTGCTTATCTCGTCGCTCAGCGACTATCTGGAGCGGGGCTACAGGTTATATATCCTGGCCGACAGTGCCAAACAGCAACAGCGTCTGCGCGAGATCTTCAACAGTATGTCGCAACAGCCCATTACCTTCATGCCGGTGGACAAGACGCTCCATGAGGGATTCGTTGACAATAACCAGAGGATCTGTCTGTTCACCGATCATCAGATATTCGACCGCTTCCATAAGTACAGTCTGCGAAGCGATGCTGCTCGTTCGGGAAAGGTGGCACTCACCTTGAAGGAACTGCAGGAAATGGAGCCGGGCGACTATATCGTGCATGTGGATTTCGGAATAGGAAGGTTTGCCGGTCTGGTGCGTATTCCTCAGGGGAACAGCTATCAGGAGGTGATACGCATTATCTATGCCAATAACGACAAGGTGGATGTGAGCATCCATTCGCTGTATAAGATATCGAAATACAAAAGGCGCGACAGTGAGGTGCAGCCCCGACTATCGACATTGGGAACGGGCGCGTGGAACCGCATGAAGGAGCGCACCAAGTCGAAGATCAAGGATATAGCGCGCGACCTGATCAAGCTGTATGCCACAAGGCGACATCAGAAGGGCTTTGCTTTCAGTGCCGACTCGTTTATGCAGCATGAGCTGGAGGCGAGCTTCCTCTATGAGGATACGCCCGACCAGCTGAAGGCGACCAATGATGTGAAGGCCGATATGGAAAGCAGTCGCCCGATGGACCGTCTGGTATGCGGCGATGTGGGCTTCGGTAAGACCGAGGTGGCCATACGCGCGGCATTCAAGGCGGCTTGTGACTCGAAGCAGGTGGCAGTGATGGTGCCTACAACGGTGCTGGCCTATCAGCATTACCAGACCTTTACCAGTCGTCTTCAGGGGATGCCGGTGAGGGTGGAGTATCTCTCAAGGGCGAGGAGCGCCAAGAAGACCAAGGAGATTCTCAGCGACCTGGAAGAGGGGAAGATAGATATCATTATCGGTACGCATAAGCTCATCGGGAAGACGGTGAAGTTCAAGGACCTCGGACTGCTTATCATCGACGAGGAACAGAAGTTCGGCGTTTCTACGAAGGAGAAGCTGCGCAAGATGAAGAACAATGTGGACACGCTTACCATGACGGCCACACCGATACCGCGAACGCTGCAGTTCTCGTTGATGGGGGCGCGCGACATGAGTATCATACAGACTCCGCCGCCTAACCGCTATCCCATCTATACCGAGGTGCATACCTTCGACAAACAGGTAATTGCCGATGCCATCGAGTTCGAGATGAGCAGAAACGGACAGGTGTTCTTCGTGAACGACCGGATCAGTAACTTGCCTGAACTGGCTTTGATGATCAGGAAATATGTGCCTGATGCACGCGTGGCCATCGGTCATGGACAGATGAAACCCGAGGAGCTGGAGAAGGTGGTGATGGGGTTCATCAACTTCGACTACGACGTATTGCTCTCTACCACCATCGTGGAGAACGGTATCGATATTCCTAACGCCAATACCATTATCATCAACGATGCACACCACTTCGGACTGAGTGATCTGCACCAGATGCGAGGCAGGGTGGGGCGCAGTAATAAGAAGGCTTTCTGCTACCTGCTGGCTCCGCCTGCGGTGCATCTCACTACGGAGGCGCGGAAACGGTTGGAGGCACTGGAGACGTTCTCGGAGCTGGGCAGCGGCTTTAACCTCTCCATGCAAGACCTGGATATCCGTGGAGCCGGTAACCTGTTGGGGGCCGAGCAGAGCGGATTCATGGAGGACTTAGGTTACGAGACCTACCAGAAGATTCTGAATCAGGCCATGGCGGAGCTGAGGAATGAAGCCACCCCCGACCCCTCCATAGAGAGGGGAGATGTCGAAGGTACGGAGGTACGGGGGAACGGGGGCGCGAGAAATGCTTCTGAGCAACCTGAACTCGGTGCTAATCATAAAGTTCAAAGCTCAATGTTCAATGTTCAAAGTTACGACTTCGTGGACGATTGTGCCCTTGAATCGGACATCGAGATGTATTTCCCGGATCAGTTCGTGCCGAATGATTCTGAAAGGATGCTGCTGTATAGGGAGTTAGATAACCTGGCGAACAGGCACGACCTTGAGGCTTCGCTTGAGGCTTATCGTAACCGTTTGCGCGACCGCTTCGGGGCTATTCCTGAGGTGGCAGAGGAACTGATTCGTGTGGTACCGCTGCGCGTGGCTGGTAAGCAGCTGGGTGTGGAGAAGATCATGCTCAAGCAGCAGAAGATGATCCTGTTCTTTGTGAGTAATCCGAATAGTCCTTACTACCAGAGTGAAGCCTTCGGACGCGTGATCGAATACGCCACAAAAAACGTTCGCCGCTGTAACCTACGGGAGGTCAACGGCAAACGTTCTATGGTAGTGACCAACATCTCGTCGGTGGATGCGGCCTTATCAATTCTCAAAACAATTCCGCTTGCTTCTTAATTACTTATCCAGCTCGGCTAAGTTCGCAGCAATCATCTCGTCGGTAACCGTGTAGTTCTGCAGGTCGCCCTTGATGAAGGCTTCGTACGACGGCATGTCGATGAGTCCATGACCGGAGAGGTTGAACAGGATGACCTTCGCCTCGCCAGTCTCCTTGCACTTGTTGGCCTCGCGGATGGTGGCGGCAATGGCATGACAGCTCTCGGGAGCAGGGATGATTCCCTCTGTACGGGCAAAGAGCATACCGGCCTCGAAGGTCTCGAGCTGCGGGATGTCAACACCCTTCATCAGACCGTCCTTGATGAGCTGGGAGATAATCATACCGGCACCGTGGTAGCGCAGACCGCCAGCGTGGATGTTACTCGGCTTGAAGTTATGACCTAAGGTGAACATCGGCAGCAGTGGGGTATAACCGGCCTCGTCGCCGAAGTCGTAACGGAACTGACCGCGGGTGAGCTTCGGACAGCTATCGGGCTCGGCGGCAATGAACTCGGTTTTCTTTCCATCCAACAGGTTGTGACGCATGAAGGGGAAGGAGATTCCACCGAAGTTGGAACCGCCACCAAAGCAGCCAATCACCATGTCGGGATATTCGCCTGCCATGGCCATCTGCTTCTCAGCCTCCAGACCGATGATGGTTTGATGCAAACCTACATGGTTCAGCACGGAGCCCAAGGTGTATTTACAGTTCGGAGTGGTGGTGGCCAGCTCAACAGCCTCAGAGATGGCTGTTCCTAACGAACCGGTATGGGTGGGATCCTTGGTCAGGATATCCTTACCGGCACGTGTTGACATCGAAGGCGAACCTTCTACCACGGCACCGAAGGTGCGCATGATACTGCTGCGGTATGGCTTCTGCTGCATGGTGATCTTCACCTGATAGACAGCACAGTCGAGTCCGTAGATCTTAGCGGCATAGCTCAGGGCAGCACCCCACTGTCCGGCACCTGTCTCGGTAGTCACGTTCTTCGTGCCCTCCTGCTTGGCATAGTAGCACTGGGCCAGGGCAGAATTGATCTTATGTGAACCTAAGGGGTTGGTACTCTCGTTCTTGAAATAGATATGAGCCGGTGTACCCAGTGCCTCTTCCAAAGCATAGGCACGCACCAGCGGTGTGGAGCGGTAATACTTGTATTTCTCCAGCACATCCTCAGGAATGTCAATCCAGCGGTGCTCGGTGTCCAACTCCTGTACACAGCACTCCCTGGGGAAGATATGCGCAAGGTCTTCAACGCCAAGCGGTTCCTTGGTAACCGGATGGATGGGCGGCATGGGTTTGTTGGGCATGTCGGCCTGTATGTTATACCACTGGGTAGGGATCTCACTCTCTTGCAAAATGAATTTCTTTTGTTTGCTCATGATTGTCTTTTTTATGGGTTATATTCATTTCGGCGCAAAATTACGCTTTATTGTGCAATTGTGCAAGAAAATCTTACAATATTTGAACAAAAATTGAGTTAAAGAGTATATAATTATTCAATTTGACAGGAAGAAAGCGATACTTCTCGCCATGGTTATTATTTTTTAACATTATGCGATGCAAGATTCTGGCTTTTCTGCATTTAATGGAAGAGTGGAGCAAACGCGAAGCTCAAACATGAATGAACGTATAAATACTAAAAAGAAATGAAAGCTACAAAGATTCTTCTTGGCGCCCTTATGGTGCTTACAGTCCTCACTGCGTGTGATTTCGTTGAAAAAGATGGTGATTGGGATCCAATGGTTTGGACAGTCGACAATTCGGATGAGAAAACCGATATTATTCATGAAATCTCTGCAGAGGGAGGTACCATTGCATTCACTTGCAAAAACTATTCTGCGCCTTGGATAACGGGAGCGGCAGATGAAGAAAAACAATACTATCCGCCTCGCGAACACGACAACTATCGTACCATTGTAACCGATTGGTTTAAGGTTGATATGGTGGGCAACAAACTAGAGGTCACCTTCGAAGCCAATACAACAGAAAAGGTACGTCCCCTCAGGTTGGTTGTCACCGCAGGCGACATCTTCTATACCTTCGGGTTTAAGCAGAATGCAAAATAAAGCATTCGCCGAAGGTACTCCCGTTCGGGAATAAAAACAAATGAATTTGTTTTGTTTTCCGCTCACTTATTCGTACCTTTGCAGAAAAAAGATGGTACTATATCCCCAATTGATTATGGAGGCGCTGGCCACGGTGACGTATGCCGGCACAAAGAAGAACCTCGTGGAGAGTGGCATGGTGGCCGATACACCCAGTGTGGCTGCTCCGCAGAAGGAAGGTGAGAACTGGAAAGTAAAGGTGGTGCTGGAGTTCCCCCGCGACACCGATCCGTTCTTGAAGTCGACCGTAAAGGCGGCCGAGGCAGCCATCAAATACCATTGTCAGAAGGTGGAAGATCCTGAAGAGGTGGAGGTGGAGATTGTGACGGAGTTCAAGTCGAAGCCACGTCCTGAGGTGGGACAGATGCTGCCTGGGGTGAAGAACATCATTGCTGTGAGCAGCGGTAAAGGTGGTGTGGGTAAGAGTACCGTGGCCGTGAACCTGGCCATTGCCTTGGCACGATTAGGGTATAAGGTAGGACTCCTGGATACGGATATCTTCGGTCCTTCCATTCCCAAGATGTTCGGTGTGGAAGAGGAACGCCCTTATGCCGTGCATGTGGATGGGCGCGACCTGATCTGTCCGATAGAGAAATATGGCGTGAAACTCCTGTCAATAGGCTTCTTCGTGAGTCCGCAGACGGCCACGCTGTGGCGTGGCGGCATGGCCTCGAATGCGTTGAAACAGCTCATTGCCGATGCCGACTGGGGTGAACTGGACTATTTCATCCTCGATACACCGCCGGGCACATCCGATATTCATCTTACCTTGTTACAGACACTGGCCATTACGGGTGCCGTGATCGTTTCTACACCACAGCAGGTGGCTTTGGCTGATGCGCGTAAGGGAGTGGATATGTACCGTAACGAAAAGGTGAACGTTCCTATTCTCGGACTTATAGAGAATATGGCATGGTTTACTCCTGCTGAACTACCCGAAAACAAATACTATATCTTCGGTAAGGAGGGTTGTAAACAATTGGCTGAGGAACTGCAGGTTCCCTTGCTGGCTCAGATCCCCATTGTTCAGGGTATCTGCGAGAATGGTGATCAGGGAACTCCCGCAGCCCTTAACAGTGATACCATGACAGGTATCGCCTTCCTGAATCTGGCACAGGCCGTTGTTACTGTTACGAACCGTCGTAACAAGGAACAGGCTGCCACGAAGATTGTAGGGATGAAATAAACTAATCTTTCTTTTTTGCTCGTTCTGCCCGTTCCTTCATATACTCCAGTCGCTCAAGTGCATGACGACGGGTATGGAGGATCTGGTAGCGATATACAGCGCAGGTGGCAAGGAAATAAGCAATGGCTTGTATCCACAAGCAGACAAACTCTGGGCGGACATCAAGTAAGGTGGCGCCCATGGTGTTGATGCGAATGAAGCCCCGGGCACCGAACGTACTGGGGAATAACCAGGAGAAGCCCTGCCAATAGCCGGGGATGTTGCTCTGCGGCCATGACACACCACTGAGGAAGAGCAGGGGCAGACTGGCAAAGACAACCAGTAGGATGACGTTCTCGCGGTAGCGTACGATACAGCTCACGAACATGCCAAAGAAGATGCATGCTAAGATATATGGTAAAAGGAATGCCACGAGATCGCTTGCATGGTACAAAGAGGGGAAGCCGAAGAGACGAGGTATGGCAAGTGTGAGCCATGCACTGGTTACGGCACCTACCATGAAGTAGCACATCGACTTTCCGAACACGATACGGAAGAGGCCGTTGTAGTGCTTACTGATAGGCACAAGGTCTTGATAACGGTTGTTCTCACGGGCTGTTCCAGCTGCCAGTCCGATACCCAACACCAATGTCTGCTGGATAATCAGAATGAGTACAGCGGGTAGCAGGAAGCTACCATAGCCCCCCGAGGGATTGAAGATAGGTACTTCCTCGTAGGCCAACGGCTGTACGGTAATCTCATCTTCGCGATGTGTGGTGTTCCCACTAAGCGCCACCTTCATCTTCGCACCGAGGTCGGAAGCCACCGCCTGGGCCGACTGATAGATGGCTTTGTAGGTCATCATCAGACTCATATCGGTGTAAACGCTGACGGTGGTCTGCTCCATACGATTCAGTCGCGTAGCGAAGTCGGCTGGTATATACACAATACCATCAACCACCTGTTTCTGCACGAGGTCCTTTGCCTCGCTCATATCGTTACACTTATACGCCACCTTCACGTCGGGTGAAGCATTGTATTCGCGGATGAACTGCCGACTCATCTGCGAATGACTCATATCCACCACGGCCACAGGTACGTTGTGTATCGTTTCGTTGTTATAAGCCCATGAATAGAGTAGGGGATAGAAGATAGGCACGAGGAAGAAGAAGATGAGCACGCCCTCGTCTTTCACGGTGGCTTTCATCTCCTTAGCCCAGATATAACAGGCATCGTGAATGCCCTCGTTAATCTGTCCCCATAATCCTTTTTCCTTATCCATTTCTAAATTCTTATTTATTATCTCTCACTTCTCACCTCTCACTTCTCACCTCTCACTTCTCACCTCTCACTTCTCACCTCTCATTTCTTATGGTATATACACATACTCCAGCATCGCCCTCTTGATATTCCGCATCACGAAGAGCGGGAGGATGATGAAGATGCCCATGGCCATGAAGTTAAACCATGCCAGATGCCATGGATAGCCATTGAAGCAGCACATCTGATAGATCATATAGAAGTGTCGCAGCGGAAACAGCTGGGCAGCGGTCTGGAATGCCCCATCCATCGCCCTTAACGGGAAGGTGAAGCCGCTGACCGTGAAACTCAGCATGGCCCACAGCGAACAGATACTCATTGACATACGCAACGAGGGGAACAACCCGAAGGCGAACACCCCGAAGCTCTGAGAAGAAACCACGGCGAGGAATCCTAACAACAACAGCATCCATACACTACCCTGATGCGGGAAGTGAAGGAAACCGAAGAGATACCACAGATAGCCGTAGGTGACCGTGAGGAATATCAGTGTGTGGGGCAGCAGTTTCCCCAACAGGGCCACATGGATGTCATCTCCCGCAATCCTCATCAGCTGGTGGGATGACTTGAACTTCAACTCCGTACCGATGGAATAGGCGGTGATAAGGAAGATGAAGAGCATGATGATACCCGGTATCAGCAAGGCACTGAGGTAGAGGTTGTAGTTCACCCACGGATTATTCACTGGGTGAAGGTCGATGGCAATGGGTTGAAGCACCGTCATGGTCTGCTCTGGCGTAAATCCCTTGGCCTGCATGGTTTTCTTTCCCACTGCTGCAGAACCCAACGTACTGATGGTCTTGAGGTCGCGATACAGCAGGGAGCCCGACGTGAGCGAGGTGTAGCTGTAGTAGAACGAAATCTTCGGTCGTCTGGAAGCCAGCAGTTCTCTTGTCGTTCCTTCCGGTATATACAGGTAGGCATAGATCTTGTTCCGCTGGATGGCCTGACGGGCCTCTTGCATACTGTTGTAGTAGCCCACCACCTTACTGGTCTGGAAGCCGTCGAGCTGACGGATCAGGGCGCGTGTGGTGGTCGTGTTGTCGAGATCGACAATGCCCACGGGCATATCAGTAGGCTGGCCTTCGCCAAGGACGGTGGTGAAGAATACGATGACGGCAATAGGGAACACCACCATGGAGAAACCATAGATGGGGTTCTTTCTCAGTATGCCACATTCACGGCGGGCAATACTGAATATCCTCGTCAGCGCATTACTCTTCAACTGTCAACTATCAACTATCAACTGTCAATTCTTAATAATGAGCGACATTCCCGGTCGCAAGCCTTCGAACTTCTCCACAGGACGAGCCTTCACCTCGAAGGTCTTCAGGTCGTACTGACCATTGGCCTTGGTGGCCTTCCATACAGCAAACGAGCCCTGGTCCTTGATGTAATACACCTTCATCCTCAGGTCTTTCTTGAAGGCCGGACTATAAGCGGTGAACTCCGAGCCGACGGTCATACCAGCCAGCTGGTCCTCGCGCACATTGAAGGTACCCCACATATCGTTCATCACGGCAATGCTCATGATGGGAGCACCTGTTCCAACCAGCTCGCCCACCTTCGGATAGATATCGCTCACCTCGCCTTCCATCTGCGCCACCTGAACGGTTTCGCGCATATACGAGTTCACTTCAGCCACCGCACCACGGGCGCGGTTCACCTGAGCGGCTGCAGCAGCCTTCTCCTCGGCGCGGGCGCCTTCAACAGCCATGTCGTACTGACTCTTCGCTGCTTTCTCCTGTGCCTCGCTGGCCTTGTATTGAGCGAACACCTCATCGCGTTTCTGGGCGGTTACTACCCCTTCGTTAAACAACCGCTGTATGCGGTCGTAGCTTTTTTTCGTTACCTCTGCGGCAGCCTTTGCCTGTTGCCACAGCTGATAGGCAGCCTGCACCTGCTGCTTACGAGCACCACGCTGCGCCATCTGACTCATTGCGGCTGCGGCATCTTCGGCACTCTGTGCCTGAGTCTTCTTTGCCCGTACCTCAGGAGCATCCAGGATGGCAAGGGTATCACCTACCCGCACGAAATCACCTTCCTTCACGCGAATCTCGAGAATACGTCCCGGTACCTTACTGGATACGCGATATTCCGACACTTCCACTTCACCCTGAATCTCATCGGGTTTCTGATCGATGGTGAAGAAACCGATCAGGGCAACGATTACGACCACTGCTATAAAGCCGAGAATGGCAAGCAGGATGTTGTTATGCTGTTGTTTTGCTGACATATCTTTACTTTGATCTTTGATCTTTGAACTTTGAACTTTGAACTTTAACTTCAATTCTTCAATTTTTCAATCCTTCAATTCTTCAATTCTTTACTGAAGAACTCCCAGTGCTTTCTTCATACCGATCTGCGACAAGCGGAGGTCGATCTCGGCATCAATCTTCTGTGTCTGAGCCTGTAGCCAGGCGGTCTGGGCTTCCATCACCTCGGTGGCAGTCATCACGCCCTCGGCAAAGCCTAAGTTCGCGCAGCGGAGGTTCTCTTCGGCCTTCTCTACGTTCTTCAGACTCATACCGTATTTCTTGTTGGCTTCGCGCATCTTGAACTGACTCTGGTTTACCTGCAGCTCGATGAGCTCGGTGGCTTCGGCCAGCTCCATGTTGGCGATATTGGTGGCAGCCTTACTGGCACGGATCTTATAGGTTCCTTCCTGCCAGCTCCATACGGGTACGCGAATCAGGATGCCGATGTTCCATACACCGCCGAACTTATGCTCGAAACCGTTATATACACTGGGGTTGGTAACGAGATAGCCTCCAGTAAGGGCTACCTGCGGCAGATAGGCGGCGCGTAACAATCGGGTGGATTCCTTCGAGATATCAACGGCTTTGCCTAACATCTCCAGTTCGTAGCGGTTCACCAAGGCGGTTTCTATGTCACCGTCGGTCATGTCGCACACGGCAGTAAGTTCTTCCTTGTTCTCATCTTCAAGGGTGATATTACTGTCGATGGGGAGTCCGCACTGCTGGCAAAGCAGCATCTTAGCCAATGCCAGACCGTCCTCTGCCTGTGTCACAGCCATCTCTGCCTCGTTCACCTTCACGCTAACCTTCAGTCCGTCGGCCCTTGTAGCCACCCCTTCCTCAATCATCTTCTGTACGTCGCTGTCGAGTTTCTTTATCAGCTCAAGAAAACCGTTGGCCAGCTTGTTCTTCTGCTTCAGCGACACCACCAGCCAATAGGTGTTATCCACATCATACAGTGTGTTCTGAATGGTGCCCTTGATAGAGGTAGTCGAAAGCTCCTCGTTCAGGTCGGCCATGCGGTTGGCAGCGGTAATGGCACCACCCATATACAGCGGCTGCTGCACCATGATGGCGGCACCGAACATGTTGCGGTTGTTGGTGCGGAAGGCCTTGCGGATTTCCGTGCCAACACCGTTCAAGGCCTCGGCCATAGGACCAGAGAACTGATTGGCCATCTGTCCGAAAGCCTGTGCCTGCTGAGGCGTGATCAGTCCTTGCTGGGCCATGTTGGTGATGGCTTCTGGGAGCTTGGCGCTGGCATTGGTCACGACTGTTGTACCGATGTTATCCAGACTGCTCTTCTGCTGGTTGTTCAGCAGGGAAATCTCCTTGCTCAGCAGTTCGTAGCCACCAATGGCATCTACCTTCGGCAGATACTTGGTGCGCACGGCCTTGCGGGTGTTTGTAGCCACCTCCTGTTTCAGTCGCGACACGCTGAGCTGCTTATTGTTGCGCAACGCCATGGCCCTGCAGCTGTCCAAGCTCAGCATCTGCTGGGCCGAAGCTGGGGGTATGACAGTTGTCAACAGAAAGAATAATAAAACTTTCTTCATATGTCTTGAATAATAGTCTTTCTTAGAAGCTTCTCTAAGTAGTAGTTTTTTCCTTTGCTTCTTCATCAGAACGTGAAGCTTCGCGAACCGATCATATGACCGTCGGCGAAGATGCTCACCTTATAGGTGCCTTCGCTGAGGAACTCGCTGATGTTCCAGAACATGGATACGGGCGTTTCATTACCCGTATATTCCACTTGTTTCTTCATGGAATACTGCAGCGAACGGTTCTCATAGTCGAATGTGCCGCCATTGGTCAACACCTGTCCGTTGGGCGTCTGAATGCGTACATATAGTGTTTTCACACCGTTAGAGGCGGTGACGTTCTTGGCGATGCTGAAGTTCACCTGGAGGTTCTTGGCCTTCTCGATCTTCTTGGTTGACTTGCCTTTCTTGTCGTTCAGCGACATGGAGATGCCCACGGCGTCGAGTTGGGCAGCAATGGCTACCTTCTCGGACAACGACGACTTCTCGGTGTTCAGGCTTTCGATGCGACGGGTGGCTTCTTCGTACTGACCTTTCACACGGGTGTTCTCTGCTGTGAGGTTCTGGTTCAGACGGTTCAGCGAGTCGATTTCCAATACGTAGCTGCGGATGACGGCACGACAGGTGGCCAACTCCTTCTTCAGGCGGGTAATCTCGCGGGCATCGGTAGCACGCACATTACGCAACTCTTCCAGCAGTTTCTGTGTCTTCAACTGCTCCTGTGTGAGCTGTTCCACGATGGAGTCGTTGTTGATCTGCGTCTTCATCTCACTATATTGCTGAGCGAACTGCTCGTATTCGTTCTGCATCTCTTTTTTGTCCAACTCGGCAAGTTCCTGCATGTCCTGATTCACTTTCTTCTGCTCGTCAAGACTTCTATACAAATAGGCAATGCCGCCTAAGAGCAGCAGCCCGACAAGGGCAATGGGTATCCAGATTTTCTTATTCATATCTTTTCTTTCTATCAGCAAATCATTTTAATTATTGAGTGCAAATATAGTTTATTTTGGTTAAACAGCAAAGAAATACATCATTACAACTCCTAATTTAATATTTTTGAGGAAAAATAGGACAAAATTAAGGGTGTAGCCAGCCTAAATCCCCGAATCTCTTCACACAATGCAAAGATACAACTTTTTTCTGACATGGCCAAATCTGAGGGGCCGTAGCGCGCAAAAATCTGTTAACGGAACACCCTCGAAATGTTAAGAAACACTGAATGCCATAGTTTCTCCTAGAAAGTGCCATAGTTTCTCCCAGAGATCATGATACTTTCTGTCAGCGAACGAGGCATTCTTTTGTGTGAAAGACCGAACGAACAGTTAGAACAGTTTTTGCGAGAGAACAACCATAGGGAGTATAATATATAGATATATTATAACCATTTCCCAGCGCGCACACAGAAACTGTTCAACTGTTCAACTGTTCGCTGTTCGGTTCATCGATTTTTGGACTTTGTGACATTTGACTTTGTGACAATAAGCACTTTCCATATGTGCAGAACAAATGCTTATATTATATATAATATAAAATATAATTACTTATAATCTATAACCAATCCTTGTTTCTCACCATCAAGAACCCCCTTAATGTCACAAATTCCCATTTGTTTACTAAAATGCGCTTGAACTTCGAGTAAACATTTTTATAAAATGTTTGGTAGTCTCGATAATTTTTATTAACTTTGCAGAAATTACTATTAACCCATGTGTAACCAAATACATCATATCATGAAAGTAACTAAACGAATACTTATCACACTGCTCACCCTCGTGGCATTTACAGGGGCTTGGGCAATAGAACAAGATACCGACGGATATTACCTCATCGGAACAGTACAGGACTGGAAAGACTTTGCAGCACTGGTACAATCTATACCAGCAATCAATGCTCGTATGACGGCAGACGTTGACCTTGGCGACGACCAGACGGTAATAGGAAGTCCCCGTAATGGAGGAAATTTATGGTATCAAGGGACATTCGACGGAGAAGGGCACACCTTGACTATTGCATATAATAATACAAGTGGTGAGCTCTTTACCACTCCTTTTTCTCTAATACAAGGGGCTACAATTAAAAATCTTCATTTAGATGGAACAGTTAATACTGTCTATGCTTATGGAGGATCAGTCGCCAGCATAGGACGTGGTTCTAATACATTGAAGAATATATGGAATTCCGTGACTTCCGTTTGCACTATGGGTGGATGGGTTCAGATGGGTGCCCTTTTTGGCGTATTGGATAGTGGCGCATCAATGGATGTAAGCGACTGTCTGTTCACAGGAAGTATGAGCCATGATGGCGCTTATTCTGGATACTTTACAGGTTGCTATGGTCCTGGACCTAAGGTGTCGAACTGTCTTGTCCTTGGCGAATTTACAGGTGGTTATGGTTTTAATGGGTCATTTACCAATTGCTACCTTAAGCATGCCTCAACGGAGGGTGTTACCATACCTACAGACGAGCAACTTGCTGACGGTACCATAGCCACAGCTCTTGGCGATGCTTGGGTACAAGATCCTGTAACGAACCAACCGATATTGAAGTTATTCGTATCCTTGAAGCAGGATGCTGATGGTTATTATGAGATCGGTTCCGTGAAAGACTGGCAGAACTTTGCCAAGTTAGTGGAGAAAACCCCCAATGTGAATGCGAGGATGACGGCTGATATCGACCTTGGGGATGACCAGACGATGATAGGGAACACCTCAAGTACACCATATCGAGGAACATTTGACGGTCAGGGACATACGCTGACGGTGAATATCAATGCTACTGGTAAATATGTCGCCGTGTTCCGCTATGTGGATGGTGCTACCATTCAAGGTGTCCATGTTGCAGGTAGTCTTCATTCCGATGAAGTGGGCTTGGGCGGACTCGTGGGATCAGGGCCCAACACAACAGTTAGGCAATGCTGGGTTTCGGCCTATCTGATTACTGATAAGATAGGTGGTGGAGAACGGCATTCTATCGGTGGTGTCTTCTCAGAACCTGGGGAATCAGGACTTATGGAGGACTGCCTCTTTGACGGAACAATTGCTGACCAGAATAACCATTTCTGCGGTGGCTTCTCGAATTACTCTCAAAATGTGGTGACCATCAAGAACAGTCTGAACCTTGGCACTTTCCCCGTTGCCGATAGCTATTATTCCAGCGAAACGGCCACGTTCATCAGAACGGATGCTGGCGCAGGGGGCTCACATGTACTGGAGAATCTCTTCTACTTGAATTCGTTCGGGGTTCCTCAAGGAACACAAGTAACAGTGGAAACATTGGCAGACAAATCAGTAACTACATCCCTGAACGCAGATCGCACAGGTGATGAGGCTCCATGGGTTCAACAAGGAAGCCAGCCCATGCTGAAGATCTTCGTTCCAGACAGTGGCATTTCCACAGGGATTGATAACGGTCAAAGGTCAAAGGGATTCGGTCAAAGGGATGGGTGGTATACCATCGATGGTAGGAAACTCCATGGAAAGCCAGCGAAGAAGGGCATTTATATCAATAATGGTAATAAGGTAATTCTATAACATCATGAAAGTAACTAAACGAATCCTAATGATACTGCTCACCCTCGTTGGAATCAGCACCGGGGCTTGGGCTGATGGTAATCCTGATGGAGTATTTACCATCAATAGTGATGGTGACCAAGTCATATTCTCAAAAGGTAATTTGCAGTATCAGGCATCTACCAATACCTGGCGTTTTGCCGAGAATCAATACGACTACATCGGTAATGCAGTTAGCAACACCTCTCCATCTGCCAGTCAGACGGCATGGATTGACTACTTTAATTGGGGCACCAGTGGCTATAACCATGGGGCAACATGTTACCAACCGTGGAGTACAAGCACAAGTCGTGGCAATTATTATGCGTATGGCTCAAGTTCTAAAAACCTCTACGATGCAAAAGACGATGGTAGCATGCGCGGTCAGGCCGACTGGGGCTACAATGCGATCAGCAATGGCGGTAATACCGAGAATAGTGGCTGGCGCACGCTGACTAAGGAAGAGTGGGCATATATAATAACCTCCCGCACCGACAGTTACAAATATGCTAAAGGAACCATACACAGTACGAACGGAATGATTCTCTTCCCCGATGGGTTTACTCCTCCTTCGGGAATCAGTATCAGCAATGCCAATACGGCTGGTGCAGGTTATTCATCTTATAGCGATACCGATTGGAGCGCATTAGAGGCCGTTGGGTGTGTGTTCTTACCTGCCACAGGATTGCGAAACGGAACAACTGTAATGGAGTCGGGTACTGTTGGTAATTATTGGTCGAGCACTTACATGAACGGAGACAGAGTATACAATATCCGTTTCGATGGCAGTTCATTAAAACTGGAAAACGATGGCGACCGGCAAAATGGCTTCCCCGTACGCCTTGTGAAGAATTACTCATCCTTGGAGCAGGATGCTGATGGCTATTATCTGTTAGGTTCCGTACAGAACTGGAAAGACTTTGCCAAGTTAGTGAAGAAAACCCCTAATGTGAATGCGAAGATGACGGCGGATATCGATTTGGGTGATGATATGACAATGATTGGTGACGGCTATGACAGTGATGCGAGTAAGAGGATAGCTTTCAGAGGAACTTTTGATGGCCAAGGGCATACGCTTACGATCAATTATGTGACTGCCCAAATGCCAACAGCACAGCATTTCTTTGGATGCGCACCTTTCGGTTACGTCATAGATGGAACCATCCGTAATCTGCACATAGCAGGTACCATTGTTTCTTCACATGAGGGCGTGGCAGGTCTTATAGGTTATGCCGACGGGAAAACACTGATTGAGAATTGCTACAGTTCAGTGAATTTTACTTTTAATACTTATGATGCTCTTGGTGGAGCTGGCTTTGTGTACTACACTCATAATGATGCAAGTGTACTGACTATTCGTGACTGTATCTATGATGGAACCATCAGCGGACAAAGAGGTTACGATGCGGGTTTCGTAGTATGGTATCCTCATTCCACATGCAAAATCTCCAACTCACTCGTGACCGCCACAATCAGTGAAAGCAACGACTGCTGTACATTCATACGACCCAATACCAGTAATTACACCCTTACCAATTGCTACTATAAAACTCCTTTAGGAACAGCACAAGGCATACCGGCTACTGCTGATGACCTTTCAAATGGTACAACAACAGCGGCATTGAATAACAATCGCACAGGTGATGAGGCTTTGTGGGTACAAGATCCTAATACGAATCAACCTATGCTGAAGATCTTCGTTCAAGGAAACGGTATTTCTACGGGGATTGATAGCGGTCAAAGGTCAAAGGGAATCGGTCAAAGGGATGGGTGGTATACCATCGATGGTAGGAAACTCCATGGAAAGCCAGCGAAGAAGGGCATTTATATCAATAATGGTAATAAGATAATTCTATAACATCATGAAAGTAACTAAACGAATACTTATGACACTGCTCACCCTCGTGGTATTTACTGGGGCTTGGGCAATAGATACAGATAGTGATGGTACATATATCATCAGCTCAGTACAGGACTGGAATGACTTTGCCACAGGGCTGAGTAATAATACGATTACCACGACAGCCAATGCCAAACTGATAAAGGATATCACGGTGACAACAATGAATGGCTATGATGGTAAGAAGTATGCTGGCATATTCGATGGAGGTAACCACACCATCACAGTTAACATTAGTGGTACGGTCGATTGTGTAGCTCCGTTCCGTTATATCAATGGAGCCATCATCAAGAACCTGAAGGTGGAAGGAACAGTAAATGGTGCCATCCACTGCGCGGGCCTTGTAGGAGGTTCATACGGTAACAGCACGATCAGCAATGTCTTCGTCAACGTAGCGGTTACAACCACAGGTACTCATTGCGGTGGTATCTTAGGACATGGCCAGGATTCCTATACAACAATCGAGGCTAGTGTCTTCACGGGATCAATCACTGGTGCAAGTAGTGGTAGTATAGTGGGTGTCATATGCGGGTGGAATCATGGCGGAATGGTCACCATCAACAACTGTATAGAAGCTGGCTCCTCCTATACGAACTGTTCTACGTTCAATCCCATTTTCTATGGTAGTAGTGGGAAAAGTGTCATCAACAGTTTCTATTTAACTCCAAAGAATGCTGGTGACAATTTGGGAACTCAACTCTCTGCCTCTGTGCCCGATGGAGAGATGTGTGGAACAAAGGAAGTGCTTGGTAGTACTTATTACATTCCTGTCGCTGTAAGTGGTGTTGATGAGAAATATGGCTTGAACGAAGGTGCTGTAACGCCAGAACCTGTTGTAACACTCTTGGGTAATACATTGGTGAAAGGAACAGACTATACCGTCAGCTATAGCAACAACACATCTCCTGGCACCGCTTCCGTAATCATAACGGGTAAAGGCAAATATTCTGGAGTCAAGACAGTTAACTTCAGAATAGTAGGAATTGCCCTTAGCGGTCATGGTACAGAAGATTCGCCATACCTCATTACCAGTGATGATGACTGGACAAGTTTTGTTACCAGTCTCGATGATTTTGATTTTAGCGGAATGTATCTGAAACTCACCAAAGATATCAGTATCTCTGCTTTTGTCGGATACAGGGAGAATAATCCTTTCTCGGGGATCTTTGATGGGGGTGGTCATACGTTGACAGCAAGCATTACAAGCACGGCAACAGGTATTACTGGTAACGATGTGGGGGTGGCTCCGTTCCATTTTATCAATAATGCCACGATAAAGAATCTGAGAGTTGCTGGTACGATCAATACGCAAAGCTATCATGCCTCTGGACTCGTGGGTGTAGCCTATGGGAGGAACCAGATCATAAATTGTGTCGTCAGTGCAACGATCATTACAAATACTAGTTATGTAGGTGGCATCGTTGGTCATGGTTACGACTCGAATACGACCGTCCAAGACTGCCTATTCAATGGTAGAATCGAAGGCGGTAGATATATCGGTGCTATCTGGGGGCATAGTCATGGTGGTACAGGGACTATCATCAACTGTCTGGAAAACGGGACCTACTCAATAGATGTGAGCTATATCGATCCCATCTATAGAGCCGAAGGTGGAACTATCACCTGTACCAATGATTATTACGTAACCAATAGCCAAAGTGGAAGCACCAAGGTCACAACCGAGCAACTTGCCAACGGCACCGTTGCAGTGTCTCTTGGCAATGCTTGGGTACAAGATCCCATAACGAACCTGCCATTGCCGAAAATCTTCGTTCAAGGAAACGGCATTTCCACGGGGATTAACGGTCAAAGGTCAAAGGGACTCGGTCAAAGGGATGGCTGGTATAGCATTGATGGTAGGAAACTCAATGGGAAGCCTGCGAAGAAGGGCATTTATATCAACAATGGGAAAAAGGCCATTATTGATTAATTGATAACTGATAATAAAAAACCATAGCATCATGAAAGCAACTAAACGAATCCTTATGACTCTGCTCACCCTCGTTGGAATCAGCACTGGGGCATGGGCATTAGATATAGATGGTGACGGATATTACCTTATCGCCAACGCTGATGACTGGGATGCCTTTGCCACTGTGGTACAATCTACACCAACCGCCAACGCAAAGTTAATTGCCGATATAGCAACTGTTACAACCATGCTCGGAAGTGAGTCAAAAGAATTTGCAGGAGTTTTTGATGGTCAGGGACATACACTGACAGTAAATATTTCAGGTAGTTCAAAGTTTGTAGCGCCATTCCACTATGTCAAAGGTGGAACGATCAAGAACCTACGGGTGGAAGGTACAGTTACCTCTACTAACATACATATGTCTGGTCTTATTGGTAGGGCTTATGACGAAGTCAGTATTGAGAATTGTGTAGTAGCTACAAATATACAGATGTATGACGATTATGCAGGTGGCTTCGTCGGTAACGGGGGGTCGAAAACTTATGGTGGCCCTTCCAAAGTGGTAATGAGAAACTGTGTGTTTATTGGGTCGTTTACTGGAGTGAACGGCACACGAGACAAGGTATCCGCATTTTGGGGATGGGGTATGAGTACTCCCGTCTTTATTAATTGCTTGGAAAACGGCAGTTATACCAATGTCTCAGGATTCAATCCTTTTATGTTTGAGGGAACAGAAAAGCAGAACACTGAGACGACAACCAATTCCTATTACATGCATGGTAGCATCACGCTTGAAGGTGTTAGTGACGCTTCATCAATGTCGAACGAGGATTTGGTTATTTTACTAGGCGATGCTTGGGAACTTGACCCCGTAACGAACGAACCGATCCTGAAGATCTTCGTTCAAGGAAACGCCATCTCTACGGGGATTGATAGCGGTCAAAGGTCAAAGGGAATCGGTCAAAGGGAAGGGTGGTATACCATTGATGGACGGAAGCTCAGTGGGAAGCCTGCGAAAAAAGGCGTGTATATCAATAATGGTCAAAAGACTGTGGTTCAATGAAGAACGGATTCTTCCATAGGGTGTTCGACCTCTACTACGACGGGTTTCGCCACATGAAGCTGGGGAAGACGCTGTGGGCGGTGATTGCCGTAAAACTGGTGATCATCTTCCTCGTACTGAAGGTGTTCTTCTTCCCGAACTTCCTGAAACAACATGCCGAGAAAGGGGGAGAGGCCGACTATGTGATGGAGCAGTTCGAGAAAGTGAGTAATGAATAATCTTTAACTTTAATGATATGACAAACTATTTATTGGAAATCAGTGCCGGGACGATAGACTGGTCGAGAGCACAATTTGCGCTGACCGCCATCTACCACTGGCTGTTCGTTCCACTCACCCTGGGACTGGCAGTGATCATGGGTATCGTGGAGACATGTTACTATCGTACTCGGAAACAGTTCTGGAAAGACGCGGCGAAGTTCTGGCAGAAGCTGTTCGGCATTAACTTCGCCATGGGTGTGGCAACAGGTATCATCCTGGAATTTGAGTTCGGCACGAACTGGAGTAACTACTCGTGGTTCGTGGGCGATATCTTCGGCGCTCCGCTGGCCATCGAGGGCATCGTGGCATTCTTCATGGAATCGACCTTCGTGGCAGTGATGTACTTCGGATGGAACAAGGTGTCGAAAGGGTTCCATCTGGCGGCCACTTGGCTCACCGGACTGGGCGCCACGATCTCTGCATGGTGGATTCTGGTGGCGAACGCATGGATGCAATACCCTGTGGGCTGTGAGTTCAATGCCGACACGGTGCGCAACGAGATGGTGTCGTTCTTCGATGTAGCCCTTTCGCCCTTTGCCGTGACCAAGTTCTGTCATACGGTGATTTCCGCGTGGATTGTCGGAGCCGTCTTTGTGGTGGCAGTAAGCTGCTGGTACCTGATGAAGAAACGCGAGAAGGAACTGGCCTTGAAGAGTATGCGCATTGGCTGTATCGTGGGCTTGGTGGCTTCGGTACTGGCTGCAGCTACAGGTCATATATCGGGTGAGCAGGTGGCTCAGAAACAACCGATGAAACTGGCGGCGATGGAGGCTCTCTACAATGGCGGTACCGACCAGAGTCTGACGGCGGTGGCATGGGTGAATCCTTTCCAACAGCCTGACTATACGGTTGAACAGGAGCCACCGCTGCGTATAGCCATGCCCTACGCACTTTCGTTCATGGCTACAAGGGATTTTCATGGCTACGTACCGGGCGTGAACGATCTGCTGAACGGATATACCAAACCCGACGGAACGAGGGAGCCTTCGGCTGATGAGAAGATTGCCAGCGGAAAGAAGGCAATCGTGGCCTTGGCTGAATATCGTAAGGCGAAGGCTGCTGGCGATGAGGAAACAGCTAAGGCACAGGCTGCCATCATCGACGAGAACTTTAAGTATTTCGGATATGGATATATCAAGGATAAAGCGGATCTGGTGCCTTATATTCCTGTAAACTTCTGGGCCTTCCGACTGATGGTAGGACTGGGCTGTTTGTTCATCTTGTTCTTTGCAGTCGTACTCTTTATGGACTGGCGGAAGAAAGATCTCTCGAAGTTGCCGAAATGGCACTACATCGTGGCGATCGCCTTGGTGCCTCTGGTCTATATCGCCAGCGAGAGCGGATGGCTGGTGGCTGAGTTCGGACGACAGCCGTGGACCATTCAGGACATGCTGCCGGTGGGGGCTTCGGTGTCGGATATCAAAGCTGGATCGGTGGCGCTGACCTTCTTTATCTTCCTCTTCTTGTTCACTGCCATGCTCGCTGTGGAACTGAATATTATGCTTAAGCAGATCAAGAAAGGACCGGAATATGAAAGTGCTTCGTGATTCTTCTTGCTTCAATAATAACTTAAAAAGATATTGGATATGACATACGAATTCTTGCAACAGTATTGGTGGTTCCTGGTGTCGTTGCTGGGGGCCTTGCTGGTATTCCTAATGTTCGTGCAGGGTGGAAACTCCTTGCTGTTCAGTCTGGGACATAACGCTGAAGCGCGGAGAATGCTGGTTAATAGTACGGGAAGGAAATGGGAACTGACGTTTACCACGCTGGTGACTTTCGGAGGGGCGTTCTTCGCCTCGTTTCCTTTGTTCTACAGTACTAGCTTCGGCGGTGCCTACTGGCTGTGGATGATTATCTTGTTCTCGTTTGTGCTGCAGGCGGTGAGTTATGAGTTCCAGAACAAGCTGGGGAACTTCCTCGGACCGAAGACGTTCCAGTGGTGCCTGGTGCTGAATGGTATCATCGGACCGCTGTTGATCGGTGGTGCAGTGGCAACGTTCTTCAATGGGTCGAACTTCATCATCGAAAAGGCAAACCTGATGGATGGCATGCAGCCGGTGATTAGTAAATGGGCTAACGCAAGTAACGGACTGGATGCGCTGCTGGATCCGTGGAACTTGATCTTAGGGTTCGCGGTGTTCTTCCTGGCTCGTGTGTTGGGTCTATTATATTATATTAATAATGTACGCGATGAGGTAATCGAGAGTAGGGCGTCGGTGCAACTGGTGGGGAATACCATCACGTTCCTGATTTTCTTCCTGGCTTTCCTGATTCGTACTATGTTAAAGGATGGCTATGCATATGATCCTGCAACGGGGGTGGTCATGATGGAACCGATGAAGTACCTGCATAACCTGCTCGAGATGTGGTATCTGCTCATCATCTTACTCATCGGCGTAGTTCTGGTGTTGTATGGTATCATCCGTACCATCGTTAGTAAGACATATATAAAAGGTATATGGCCTACGGGCATCGGCGTGGTAATGGTGGTGTTGGTGCTGCTGCTCATCGCGGGATGGAACAACACGGCTTACTATCCGTCGAACGTGGATTTACAGAGTAGTCTGACCATCGCCAATTCGTGTAGCAGCGAGTTTACCTTGCGCACCATGGCCGTCGTGAGTCTGTTGATACCGTTCGTATTGGCGTATATCGCTTATGCATGGTATTCAATCGACAAGAAGAAAATAGATAAAACGGAAATCTCTCAAGGAGAAGTATATTAATAAGGTGAAATCATGAGAATACTCGGATTACTGACATGGGTTCTTCTGCTCCCGCTTTCTGTCATGGCGCAGGAAGAGCAGCATACAAGTATTGTGCTGGTAACGGATAGTGGAAACGTGACGATAATGCTGTATAATGAAACGCCGCGCCATCGTGATAATATCATCGCTCTCGTCAACAGGGGATTCTACGACGGTCTGCTGTTCCATAGGGTGATAGAGGATTTCATGATCCAAACGGGGGATAGCATAAGCCGAAATGCGCCTGAAGGACAACTGTTGGGCGATGGGAAATATGAAACGTACAAGATTCCTGCAGAGATTCGTTTTCCGCAAATCTTCCATAAAAGGGGTAGCGTGGCTGCCGCAAGGGAAGGGGATAAGGAGAACCCGCAACGGGAGTCTTCCATGTGTCAGTTCTATATCGTTTGGGGAAAACGATACAGCGGGAACATGATGGATGATGTGGAGGAAAGGATTGCCAGGAATACGGGCGAACTGATCTCTTTTCCGCAAGAGGTGAGGGATGCGTATTTCCAATATGGGGGTACTCCACATCTCGACAACCAATATACGGTGTTCGGAGAGGTTGTCGAAGGACTTGATGTGGTGGAGAAAATCATGAGGGCAAAAACGGATGAAAATGACCGACCGGTTACTGATATTCACATCCAACGTGCCTATGTAAAAACTACTCCATAAAGGGGTGCCAATAACTTCTTTTAAGAGGGAACTGCTTTGTTTTAAGTGGTTCCCTCTTGATTTATGTTACCTCCTTTGTCTTAAAAAAGGAAAAAATCAAAATTTTTAGAAAAAAAACAAGAAAATGTTTTGGAGGTTCGCGGAAATTGTGTACCTTTGCATCCGCTTTCGCACTAAAAAATCTGCTGCGGGAGTTTAGATAGATCTTTGAAATGCTTACATAGACAGAGAAGTAGTACGAGAAGCGGTTGCCGTTTCTTTTTATAAGAACCGGCTTCCGGGTATTCGAACCGTCAATATGACATTGTCAGTTTTGGCACTGACGGACTCGATAGATACGAATTGGCGTTCTGAGACAGATTAACGCTGGCAGACGGGTTTACAAAGTTCCTAGCCGCGAGAGCAGAGGCAAGCTTGCTTGCGCTATGCCGAGAGGCGACGGAAGTTCGTGGATTTTTCTGTCGGAGACATAAAAAATATACAATGTAGAGTTTGATCCTGGCTCAGGATGAACGCTAGCTACAGGCTTAACACATGCAAGTCGAGGGGCATCATGGGAGTTGCTTGCAACTTCTGATGGCGACCGGCGCACGGGTGAGTAACGCGTATCCAACCTTCCCCTCAGTAGGGCATAGCCCGTAGAAATGCGGATTAATACCCTATGCAGTCCGATGAGGACATCTGAGCTGGACGAAAGGTTTACCGCTGAGGGATGGGGATGCGTCTGATTAGGTAGTCGGCGGGGTAACGGCCCACCGAGCCTTCGATCAGTAGGGGTTCTGAGAGGAAGGTCCCCCACACTGGTACTGAGACACGGACCAGACTCCTACGGGAGGCAGCAGTGAGGAATATTGGTCAATGGGCGAGAGCCTGAACCAGCCAAGTAGCGTG